>OLRJ01000382.1_pt1 | contig 46106 bp, 64 predicted proteins | sample 1672741 | NCBI WGS metagenome assembly OLRJ01 (sample SAMEA3136719, study PRJEB25190) | human gut metagenome | biome: human gut; feature: human-associated habitat; material: faeces | place: Austria | collected 2013 | reverse complement strand
CCATTGCCCGTGCGCTGGCGGCAGCACCCGCTATCATTCTGGCAGATGAACCCACGGGCGGTGCGTAGTTAGTAGAAACAAGATCATAAAAAAACAATATCCATTTCTCCGTCCTCGTGAACAGTGATTGACTGCACGAAGGACTTCCAGAAAGCATTCTTCTCCTGCGGAGAAAATGTTCTGTATATATCCTCATAATCCTGTTCAAGCAGCTTCTTCAGATCAGCAAGATCACGAGAAGGAGCAACAACAATGGAATCCAGTTCTTTCAGTTTCTCCTGAAAAGCGGAATAATCCCTTTTATATGTATCACGATCAATCAAGTCATCCATGTACAGTTCATACAGTTTCTGCATCTTAGTTCGTATCTTCGCAGCTTCAGCAGCAGGATTCTTCCGAGCAGGGTTCGTTCCGGTCACTTCGTATTCTGCCACATACTCGGACAGAGCAGGGCGGATATGTTGAAGAAGGTATTCTTCGACATAATCCTCACGATAACTGCGGTTCCGATCACAACTATGTGACTGATACCTCTGATTGCACCTATACGACGGATAGTGCTTTTCGGTTCCGTCAGAAAGAGTTCGGTGAGTTGTCTGGCCGACAAGATAATGATTGCAGGAAGAACAGATCAGAAGTCCAGTGAAGATATATGTTCGGTTAGAGTAACGCTGACGCACGTTCCGTTTTCCTAAAACCTGAATACGGTCGAATCGCTCTGGCTCAATTAGAGGCTCGCAAAAATCAGGGTCATCACGATACATCCCTTTATACAGAGAGTTGCGAAGATTCCGGGAAATAGTGTCATAACACAAATAGATTCCGTATTTTTCTTTCAGATAGAGCAACGTCCCCCTCTTGGAATTGGTCTGCTCAAAATGATCGAACATATCAAGAGCAAATTGCTTCCATTCCGGGTCAATGATAACGTGCTTCTCATCATCCAGTTTCAGACCACGAGGAAGGGAACCGGAAAGATAGGTTTTATTCTTCAGTTTGTACGCAAATACGTCTTTGATTCGATCGCTGTCACGATCGCACTCATCCTGCGCAACGGACAGACGGATGTTGATGTGCAGGCGGCCGTTCGTGGTGGTGGTGTCGTAGGACTCCGTGATCGCCTTCCACTGGACTCCGTTTGCTTCAAGTATCTCCTGAATTTTGTGATAGTCTCCGATGTTCCTGAACCAACGGTCAAGTTTTGTAAAGAGAATCATGTCGAAGCTGTGAGCACGGACACCATCAAGAAGCCGGACAAATTCCTTCCGGCGAGTGAATTTCTTCCGGGCAGTCAGGGCCTCGTCGATGAAAGTGTCAATCAGCACCATGCGATTCACTTTGATGAACTCATCGAGGAGAGCGTCCTGCGCTTCCAGAGTGTCACCGTGAAGGACCTGACCGTCATGGGAACAACGTATATATTTAACAACACGCAGGCCGAAGAGTTCCGGTTGCGGTCTGAAGTATGTACTATTCATAAAAACCTTCTTTCTGCCGTAAAAAAAGCGTAAAAAAATAAAGCTATGCAGCAGCACAACTTCGTGGTAGAATAAAGGTTGCGAATCTGTATTCTATGAAGTTATGTGCTACATAGGAAATGATGGGGAAAGGCAGTTCTTGTCAGGGACTGTCTTTTTCTATGTTTAGATTTCAATATTGCATTTTATAGCAAGATAATACATATGCTTACAAGGAACTTTCCTCTTCTGGAAGTCCGGGCAAGTGCAACCGGACAAAGTGGTGTGATACTGTCCGCCTTCGGAACCTGCGAAAGTGCCTGTCTTTGCTTTTAGGTCAATATGTACAGGAGTAAGTTCACCATTCAGAGCACGACGTTTTCGCGCCTCGGCAGCTTCTCCACACACATCGGACCATTGACTCCATGCGTCAGATCGAGATGAAAAAGAAACGCATATATCACGAATCCATCCGATACAGAATCCGCCGCAAGTCAATGTGTACAGAATACCCATTCCGATCTCACCGGAAAGATACCGATGAAGACCAAACCATCCGCCGAACAAGGCGGCCCATTTATTATATTTTCTCATAGCAAACCCCACATAAATTTTTTCCTTGCCATCCTTCAAACCTCTTGGATGAATACATAATAGTTCACCACAAGGAGGGAATGATGGAAATACTAACATGGCAGGCAAGGACTGAAAAAAATGTAACACTGAAGCAGTTGGAAAAGATGACCGGAATCAGCAAAACGACACTGAATACGATTGAGAACGGTCTGACATCTCCGACGCTCCGGCAACTGGAAGCCATAGCGATTGCGCTTGACACGAAGATCAGTGCTCTCTATGACTCTGAATATAAATAAGTATATCACATGAGCTGCGATGATGCGCAGATCACAGAACGATTTCCGCAATTACGGAAACGGGAGCCGAACCCATTCACGAAGCCTGAAAAAAATGGTAATATTTTCAAAAGGAGGCGATGAAAATGGATATTCGGCAGAAAATAATCGGACTGCTGAACAAGATAGACTCTGAAACTCTCCTGAAGAGAATATATGAGTTTATCAAGTACATATACATATATCAGTAGCCGACACGAAGAGAAGGGAATCCAGATGGGTTCCCTTTTTTATTTTTTCTCTTCTGAAGCATTCCTTTTCTGAATAAGGTCCTTCGCCCTCGCTTTTATGCCATCCCTCACATCCTTCGGAAGTCCGACATATAACTCGACGATGAATCGGTCGAGGTCATCAAGTTCGTACTGCGAGCAGAGTTCATCAAGAACTGTCTGCGGCAGATCGGAAAACATCTCACCTTCTCCATCCATAAGCCAGTCATAATTCACATTAAACTCGCGGCATATTGATTTCACCATCTGATCGGTGAGGTTATTTATACCATTTTCAATTCTGCTGACAGTTTGCTTCGTGACACCGACTTTTTTCCCAAACTCTTCGAGCGTCAGTTTCAATGTCTTTCTGACATCTTTTACACGATCGCCTTGCGTCATAGATAATCACCATCCTTTCAAGTATCAGAATAGCACCGAGAAATCATGCTGTCAATGAAAAAGTTCCGTAAAGTGACAAAAAAGAGTTGACAGAGTAACGTGAAGTAACTATAATGTAACCATACGGAACAAACAACACACATCATCATAAAGGAGGCAACAACAGTGACAACGATTCAGGTATACAGAAATCGAAGGAACTCAAACAAATACATAGAAGTGCATAACGATGGACACTATCACAATTCATTAAAACAGTATCTGTACTGGGAAAGAAACGTCATTACAGGCGAACCGCTCCCGGAACCAGTGAAGAACATCACCGGAGACAGACGGCTCCATCGTTGGAGAAAAGCGAACCTGAAGGAACTGCTCGAAGATTATGAGCCAGTAACAGCATAGAAGAAAGGAGGAAGACACATGGCAGTAGCACTTGAAACCGAAAGAAAGGAATTAGAGAACCAGACAAAGGACATCGAGGAAATGATCTCACTGCTGAAGCAACTGACCAGCGGCGAGAAGCGTGAGATTAAAGGAATCATGATCGGATTGCAGATGGCAAAGCAGGCAGGACTGACTGCATAGAACAGGCCCCGGCGGAAATGCCGGGGAGTACATATAAGGAGAATAGACATGGCATCACTGAAAGAGATCGCAAGAGAATACCGAGACGAGATCATGGACGGTATTGCATGGGTAGCAATTTGGAAGACTGGAAGAAGTTGGAACGCAAAAGCCTTCTGGCTGAACCTTGAAACCGAGAGAATTGAAGATGAAGAGATGGAAGAGGCCAGAGAGATCGTGGCAGCAGACCCGAAAGCAATCTTCATCAACGAATATTACACGGCACACATGGGAGAGGGAAAACTGGATGAGATCGTGGAGGGCATCCGCTTCATGTATGAAAATGAATACAATCTTCTGGCAAATAACACGGCATACGCAGAGGAAGAGCAGGAGGGCATCCGCTTCGAGGCATCCGAAAAGATGGAGGAGATCACAACGATCACAAAGGACCTGAACCAGATGGACAAGAACTGGAAATGGTCAACAAAAGTGGAAGACAGACTGAACCTTCCATTCCCTGAAAGCGTGATTGAGATGCACTGGGGATATTTGGGGTATTTAGAAGAACCGCAGGACTATTTCAAAGTTATTTATGACCAAACAGAGCAGGTGTTCGTCGTGAAAGACGATCAGGGAGAAGACATCACTGAAGAACTGGAAGATACAACGTCATTGAGAGGCACGATGTACAGTGTGTTCTGGTATGCGTCAAGTAGATATTAAGGAGGAGCAGGCATGACAACGAAAGAACAGGAAAGACAGGCAATCGAAAAGATCAGAAAGATCGTGGAAGGACTCGGAGAAAACAGTTACGTCGGATTCGCGATGGAGGGAGTTCTGGAACTGGCAGAGGACAACATTCGAGAAGATACTGCGTACAGCATGAAGAAAAACGCAGAGATTGCGTGGGAGAGAGAAGACAAAGCAGAGAAAGAGAACAAAGACCTGAAGAAAGAGGTTGAAGACCTGAAGAAGACCGTCGAGAAGAGAGAAGCAACCATTTCAGAACTGAACACGTAACTTTGCAATGCGAGAGCAGAGGCAAAGGCGAACGAGATTCCTGAAGAACTGGTGCAGGAGATGTATTGCATGGCCTACGACAAGGAAGCGGAGGCAGACGGAAAGATGGAAAAGGCAGCAGATCGGATGGCAGCGGTAATCGTTGCCGGAGAAGATGTGTGTGGATTCGCAGAGGAGTACAAGAAGCAGAAAGAAAACCGGAGCAGATACAGGAAAGTGATGGAGGAACTGGACAAGAGAGAAAGACGAAGGGCAGGAAGAGAATGAGAAAGAAATATTACCATGCAGCAACACCGGAGACGATGGAGAAGATTATTGCTGACGGAGTAGTGAAAAGAGGATGGGACGGTTGCGTGTACCTCTGCGAAAAGCCACAGGACGCAGCGAAGTTCGTGGCAATCAGAGGACACGATGAAGTGGCAGTGATAGAAGTGATTCTTCCAGCAAACAAGGTGAAGGAATCATTTGACCATTCAGTCCAGTTCTTCCAGTGCAAAGCATTTATGTATGAAGAAGACATCAAAGTCAGACCAAACGCAGAAGTTGTTGAATACAGTTTCAAGTGAACGAAAGGAGAAGATGATGTTCATTTTATCACAGGACAAAACAAGGATTTTCAATATGCAAGGTCACATTGAGGGAATCGGATATGAGGAAGAGAACTTCAAGAAGGGGAAGAAAGAAGAGATCAGACACACGATTCAGGTGTTTGACGGATGCGCCGAAGAAATTGCCGAGTACGAATGCAAAGAAGATTGCCTGCTCGTGTTGTATGCGATTTTCAAAGCGATAGAGCAGGGAGGTAAAACGGCAGAGCTTCCGGCACGGGAGGAAATGAAAGAACAGAGAGAAGCATTGAAACAGTATCTGGAATCAGGAAAGAAACTGACAGAGTGGACAGCAGAACTCCTGAAAGAATTGCTTGATATGTAATAAAAGCCGAAACAGGGCATTCGCCCTGTCTGGACACGACGGCAACGTGTTCACTGATGATGGCAAGCCGAAAGACATTATCGGAGCATCGTGAAAACATGGCGGCGCGTACAGTCTGCCAGAACACTGTATGGATGGATAACAGGTTTTAGCACTTTTTAAGGTGAAAAGGCAGACACGGTGAGAACGCTTGCCAGAGAGAAGGTGAATGAGAAAAACATGATAACAAATTATGATGCACATGGATTCATAGTGGCAGCGGAAGAACTGCCGAAAGCCTGCACAGCCTGTCCGTTCTGGCTGGTGGAGGCAGAGAAATTTGAAGAGGGCGAATGCTTCCTGACAGGTCACATCATCAAAACTGATGGGTCACACGATGAAAAAAGAATGGATGACTGCCCGATCATACAGAGGAAAAAGAAAAGGAAGGCAAAAAGAAGGTGATGAAGATGCTTAATGAACAGCGGCCAGTGCAAATTCTGGAACTGTTCGGAGGAATAGGGAGTCCGCGATGTGCGCTCCGCAACCTCGGCATCCAGACGAAGGCGATTGACTATGTGGAAATAGATGAAAAGGCCGTGAGGTCATACAATTCGATGTTCGCAGAGGAATTGCCGTACAAGACGCAGAGCGTTGTCGGATGGAATCTGAAGCCTGACATCCTGATTCACGGAAGTCCATGTCAGGACATGAGCATTGCAGGACATCAGGGGAAAGCAAAGGCAGAGGACGGAAGAATCAACAGAGGCAAAGGAGCCGATCAGGGAAGCGGAACACGGTCGAGCCTGATGTGGGAGACAATACATATCATCGAGCAGATGGGAAAGTGGAAACCGAAATATGTGATATGGGAGAATGTGCGGAACGTAACGAGCCGACACATGATCGCAAACTTCATCCGGTATCAGAAAGAGATGGAGCGCATGGGGTACACGAACAACTATGAGGTGCTGGATGCCAGAGAGTTCGGATTGCCGCAGGCCAGAGAAAGAGTGTTCACAATATCCGTCCTCGGAGGAGAGAAGTTTCAGTTCGACGAACTGATTCGGACACCGATGCGGAGCATTGATGAGTTTTTGGAAAAGAATGAAGAAGTGCCGGAAGTGTACGATGTGACACAGCCATCCGTGAGAGAGGTGATCGGAGTGACCGGGAGCGTAAGAAGAGCAACGGTCATCGAAGATTATGCCTTCACGATCACGACTCGGCAGGACAGAACACCAGCGCAGGTGATTGACTGCGGAAAGGGAAGATACAGATACCTGACAGAGTTAGAGTGCTGGCGATTGCAAGGTTACACGGACGAGGACTTCGAGAGAGCAAAGAAAGCACAGCAGAAGAAAGGGAGATACTACATGGCATTATATAAGCAGGCAGGGAACAGCATCGCAGTTCCAATCTTTGAAAGTATCTTCCGAAAAATAATCCTGAATGAAGTCAGAGAAAAGGAGGAACAAAGGTGAACGACGGACCAATAGTGAGAAGAATTTCATTCGACATTCACGGAGAGTTCATCACGCAGCTTGCGAGAGAATGGTTTTACACCGGAGAAAAGAGCCATGAGAAAGTCATTGAGATTCTGATGGACAGCATGACCGGGACAGATACACCGGAGGCACAGATCAGGAGATATGCAGAAGACATTCTGCTCGGACGCGCCGCTCTGAAGGGGAGCACGGCAGCAGGTACATATCATCTCGAAACATACGAACCGGGAGAAGAAGAGCAGATGCCGCAGAGCATGAACATCTGGAAAGAAGTCGAAAGACGGAAGAAAGCAGAGAAGGACCTGCGGAGGATGATTGAACGGTGGGACGTAGCAATGGACCACATATCGGAAAGTACACAGAGAGAAATCAGAAAGGAACTCGGAGAAGAGACTGCGGAGGATAGACAGCAGGATTCGCTCGACAGTTTCATGAAACGAATGATGGATGAAGAAAATCACACCACAGAGGATTATGGATGGTTAGAGCCGGACGGAACTTTTCATGGAGTGGAATGGGGAGCGCATCAGGAATGGGCGCAGAATTACATGAGCGAAAAATTCCCGGAGGAAGCAATAAACGGAGACATTGACTTGCAGACAAAATGCAATGTCGGCCTGATCGGAGCAGGAGACTGGCTCGTCGAAAGAGGGTGGGTTCTCTTACACAATCCGAGTCGAGGAATTGCTTTTCCGACAAAGAATCCGGTCAAAGAGTACACAAAGGCACAGAAAGAGTTCCTGTATGACTATTACATGGAAAGAGATTGCAAAAAGGAGGCGAACGCAATATGGCAAGAAGACGAGTGAGAAGCGATGAGGAAAGAAGAATCAGAGCGGACGAAAGACTGAGAGAAGAACTGTCGAGAGGATGCGAGTATTCTGGAACACAGGAGATCGTTCAGGAAACATTCGAGGAGATGAGAGAACAGCTCGGAATGGAAGGAGACTGGGACGAAATAAGCGTGACAGACACAGACAACAGAGGATTTGTTCTTCAGGATGTGATTGAAGAGTTCTATGACCTGATGATCGAGAAAGTTCTGAACTACATCGGTGCAGAGTGATAAAGCAATGAAGGAGGAATCAACATGGCAGTAAGAACACAACCGGATGCGCTGAAGGTATTCGCTGCGATCGCAATGATCGTCAACAGCCGGGAGGATTCAGCAAAGGTGAAATTGACAAGTGTAACCAAAAAGACAGATAGAGAAGAGAAAAGAAGTGCATGAAATGAAAAAGCCTTCGGAATTGCTTGCAGGCTTCCGAAGGCGATTCGTTGACGTTCAGGTCAACACACATCTCGGTATTATTGTACTGCGAACGGCCTGAAAAGTCAATCAAAACAAGCGTCCAGAAGCGGTTCGGCGGACTTGTAATGGATAGTAACACTTCAACGATAAAGAGAAGTGACAGAGGTGATTCAGGATGGAGCAGAGCAGGAGACGGAGAAAGAAGAATGTCTATGTAGAGTATGACTATGAAGAGGCATACCAGAAACAGATTGAGAATCTGGAAGAGGACATCATCAAGAGGATGATGGATGGAAAGAAGATCAAGTATGTGTATGCCACAAAGGAGATAAAAGCAGGGGAGCAGTTGGAAGTCGAGATATATCCAGAGTTCACCAGAAAGAGAGTCGAAGAGATTCCAGAGGAGGGCAGAAGGAAGAAGGATAGACAGGCACAGAGGAACCTGAATGAGAAGAACAGCAGGAAGCAGTGTGAGAGAGTCATCAATGAGAATTTTGGTGACAGAGACATATGGGCCACATTCACCTATTCAGCAGAGTACACACCTGCAAGTATGAAAGTGGCGAAGAGCCATATGCAGAACTACATCCGCCGCCTGAACTACCAGAGAAAGAAGAGAGGTCTTCCGAACGCTCGGTATGTGTATGTTACGGAGCAAGGAGAGAAAGGCAGATGGCATCATCACATCGTACTCGACGGAGACATGGACATGGACACAGTGGAAAGCCTCTGGACATACGGAAAGAGGAATCAGGTTCGCCGCCTTCAGAAAGACGAAAACGGACTTGTAGGAATGGCGAAGTACGTGTCAAAGCCAAAAGGCAAGGGCAAGGATTCCGAAGAAGGAAAGTATCAAAAAATCTGGACTCCATCGAAGAACCTGAAGAAACCGGATGAACACAAGAACCATTACAAGACAAAGCAGAGCCATGTGGACAAGATGGTCAACGGTACGCTTCCAGTGCAGGAGCATCTGAACAAGTGGTACGCATCAGAGGGTTATGAGTACACGGAATCAGAGATCAGGTACAACAAGTGGAACGGCCAGTATTACATATATGCTCGAATGAGAAAACAGCAGGAGGAGAAAGGAGGGAAGAATCGCAAGAGCACTCGCAAGAGGGATTAACTGGAAGAGAGTGGCAACAGTCGTGCTTCTGACCGGAGTTGCGGTGAGCATCGCAAGGTGCGGAAGAGAGAAAGAGATCAATGCACGGGTGATGGCAACGAAGGAAGAACAGACCAGACAGGAACTGCGGATGCAGCAGGAATATGGTTGCGACATCTATGGTCAGTATGAATACCCATACAACACGATGTCGCAGGATTGGAGCGGAGATCAGGTGGAAGGATTCTACTATCACGAAATAACTGAAGAGTGCAAGAAAGCAGGCGGTCAGTTCCCTGTCATCATGCAGGTGTACACATACATCATCTGCGAGCAGAACGATGTGGATTATGAGATGGTGTTCGCCCTGATCGAAAGGGAGAGCAAGTGCGTGTGGAACGCTGTCGGAGACGGCGGAGCACCTGTCGGACTCATGCAGATCGCAGAGAAATGGCAGCAGGAGCGCATGAAGGAACTGAACTGCACAGACCTGACGCAGCCATTCCAGAACGTGAGAGTCGGGGTGGACATCCTGTCAGAACTTCAGGAGAAACTGAAGGGAACCGTTCCGGCGGAGCAGTTGCCATATGACGTTCTGGCTGCGTATAACTACGGACTCCGGGGAGCACAGAAAAATCTATGGGCCTATGGGGTGCATGAGTACGAATACAACAGAGTCATTCTGGAAAGGGCGCAGGAACTGAAACAGGAGACGAAGGAAGCAAAGGAGGAAAAGCAGTGAAAGAAGGATATGCGTTGAAAGCGGATGCGGCGAAGTACCTGACACCAGAGCCGATCACATACGAAGCGATGAAGAGAAAGAGCGAAAAAGCTGCACAGACCGCATTGAAAGATGCGAAGGCGAGTATCTTGAACGCAGCAGGAATCGGGAAGGTTGAGGCATACTGCATCAATACCGTGCTTGCAGAACTGAAGCGCAAGGGACTCTCACCGGAACAGGAAGAGTATAAACGCATCAGCAGAGAGACGGCCAGAATGGTCATCAGGAACCGGAAAGGAATCTGGACAAGATACTATACCGACAAGGAAGGTCTGAAAGACTGGCTTCTCTGGAAGCTGGGCCTGAAGAAAGAGACAGTATTTGACAGGATGAAACGAATGGGAGTGACTGGGGATATTCTTCAGGACATGGAACTCCTGACAGGAGGGAAGAAGAGATGAAGACGAAAGAGTTGATTGAGTACCTTCAGGGATTCGACACAGAATCCGAAGTGTTGGTCATTGCAGCGAATCCGAAAGAGCGCAAGAAGTATGACGGAGAGATGTTCGGAATCACGGACGGAGGGCAGCCGATCTTCTGCATTGAGATCAGCAACGAGTCCGATCTGAATGAGAAAGAGATCGCGGCAGCAGTACAGGATGAAAGAGAGGCAGAGCAGGAATGAATTTGAGATATGCAAAGCGAAGCGAGGACACAGAGCAGATCAACGTGGCATCGTGGGCGGCTTGGAACGAGAGACAGTACCCGGAACTGAAGTGGTTGCATCACATTCCGAACGGAGGCAGTAGAAACAAGGCAGAGGCGGTCAAACTGAAGCAGATGGGAGTGAAGGCAGGTGTCTCTGATCTCTGCCTGCCGTACCCGAAAGGAATTTACTGCGGACTGTACATCGAGATGAAGTTCGGAGACGGAAAGCACCAGAAGTCGCAGAAAGAGTTCCTGACTGACATGGCAGCAGTCGGACACTACGTCGCAACCTGTTACACATCAGAGGACGCGGTGGAGGTGCTACGAGAGTATTGCGAGTTATTGTCTCCACAGTGGATGAAAGAACCGAACAACAGCGTCTGGAAAGAAGGTACGATCTCACCACTGAAGAAAAAGTGAGGACAGGAACATGGACGAATATGCAGCAGTAGTCAGAAAGTTCTATGAGGTGTACAGACCTATCGGGAGAAGATACAACTTGCGTGTTCACAGCAGATTCTCCTCATCAAAGTCGAAGAGGACGATGACGTTGCTTGCTACAAGAGAGCGATTGATAAACTGGAAAGCTGGGCGAGGAGCCGGGAAGACGAAAACGCGAGATACAGAACAGCATGAGGCGAAGTGATTGCGCTTTTCCGTGCGGAAGATGCCTCTGCAACCATTGTGCGAACAACGTGGAAACGATAGACAACTGTACCGGAGAAGCAAAAGAACCTTGCTTCGTCTGCGATGAGTGCAGATGGTACGACGGAGACACAAGACACAAAGATATGTGGAGGCAGGAGTGCGGAGAGTATATCGTGACGAATGAACACGCAGAACGCTTGCGAAGAAAATTGAAATTGATAACAGGAGGACACACATCATGAAAATTATTGCAGTTATGACACAGAAGGGCGGAGTCGGAAAGACGATGACAGCATCATCGCTGGCATACATCCTCGGAGTAGAACACGGAAAGAGAGTGCTCATTGCTGACGCAGATCAGCAGGGGAACATCTCAATGTTGTACGGCAGATTCGAGCCGCAGGGCATCGGAATGTCGGAGTTATTAGAAAAGCACCGGGCGATCGGTGGTACATATAGCACAGAGCAGTTGATTGATGAGACACCATACCAGAACATCAGCATCATTCCGGCGAACGGATTCCTGATGAGAACGAACATGACGCTGCTCCTCTTGGAACAGGACAACCAGATTCTCCGCTTCAAGATGGCGATGGAGGAGATTCAGGACAGATACGATTATTGCATCGTAGACTGCGGACTCCTGATGGACATGACAGTGACGAATGTTCTGGTGGCAGCAGACCTCGTGATTCTTCCGGTGAAGGTCGGAGGGTTCGAGATCGAGGCGATCGTGAACATGGAGGAGCAGTTGGAAGACCTGCGAGGATTCAATCCAGACATCAGGATGAAGCTGCTCATGACGATGCGTCAGAAGAACATGACAAGTCTTCAGGTTGAGGAGTGGTTGAAAGCGTCATCCGGTCAGGATTGCTTCCAGACGGCAATCAGACGCTCGATCGTGGCAGAGAAGGCAACAATGGAGCGCGTACCTCTGCCGAAGTTCTCAAAGAGCGGAATCGTCGCAAAGGATTACAGAGAAGTAGCAGAAGAGTTGCTGAAAGACATGGAGGGATAAAGGATGATGTTCGGAGGATGGTTCAGCGGAGGAGGCAGCATGGCAGGAATGTCAGGAATGATGGTGAACGGCGGTCTGGCCTATGCGAACCGCTGGCCTCCGATGGTGCTCACTCTTGACCTGTATAGAGCGGCAGAAGAGTATGACATCCCGAAGAAATGGAGAAACCTCGCAAGACACGCAAGAAAGAAACGGACAAGGAAGAAATGGAAGAACAAGATCAGACGAAGAATCAAGCAACGGCAGAAAGGAGGCAGACGGCATGGAAGGAACGGCAACGATTAGTCTGGACACGCTGGATGAGTTAAGAGCGAAGGCAGAAGAAGCAGAGACGGAGAAGAAACGGAGCGATTGGTTTGTAAAGAAACTGATGAATTGCTACGGATTCGATACAGAAGCATATGACAAAGCACTGAAGGAGATTGACAACGACAGGAACCTGACAGACAAGCAGTGCTCAAAGCTGGTCAGAGAAGCAATGGTGAAGCACCTGAAGATCGTGATTGACCCGGAGGAACTGAAAGAACTGATTCAGGAATACATCGACGAGGAAGCATCGGACGAGCATCTGGACATTGCAAAAGCAAGCCAGAAGGAACTGAAGCAGATTCAGGTGGTACTGAAGGAGTAGTTATCCCGGAAGTGAATGTGGATATTGTGGATAAGTCATCAGATACAGAGACGAAGGAGGATAAGTGATGGCAGCAGGATGGAGCGTTATGGACGCAATCAACCGGAACAGCAAAGCGGCAGCAGAAGACAGACCGAAGGCGCGGTTCAGAACCAGAGACATCAGCGTGAAGAAGATGTACAGCAACGACATGAATTTCTATTCAAGGCAGGATATTGAGGAACTGTCGAACCTCATTCTCGCCGTGGGACTGATTGAGAATATGGCAGTTACATATGACCCTTGCGAGAAAGGAGAGTACAGAATCATCTCTGGTGAAATGAGATGGAGAGCATTGAACCTTCTGCTCGAAAAAGGGTATTCAGAGTTCGAGGTGGCAACGTGTCAGATTCTGACACCTGCCGAAGAACACGAGGAGATGGTGCAGATCATCGTTGCGAACTCATACAGAACGAAGAACATCAAAGATCAGCTTGAAGAAGCGCAGAAGCTGAAAGAGTCCTTGCAGTACATGAAAGAGCACGGATTGACACTTCAGGGAATGAAACTGGACGGAAAGAAGATCAGAGATGTTGTGGCGAACATTATGAAACTGTCAGGAACGAAGGTGGCACAGATTGACGGAATCAACAGCAATTTGTTACCGGAGTTCGTGGAGCAGTTGAAAGAAGGCAAGTTGACGTTCTCTGCTGCATATGAACTCTCTGGAATGTCGAAAGAAGATCAGGAGGAGATGCTGAAGGCACACGAGGAGGGCGAGGCTCCGACATGGAAAGAGGTCAGAGAAGCGAAGCGGACAGAACCGGAAGAGATGTCAGAGTCTGACACGTTACCGGGTCAGATGGAACATCCGAAGGACTATGAGGAGTCAGAGGACGAAGAAGAGTCAGATCAGGAAGAAGAACCGGAGCACGAGGAAGAGTGGGAGCAGGCGCATCCAGAGAGCATCACATCGTTGTGCTACTCCTGCCAGAGATACGCAGATTGCAATGTGAAGACAGGAACCTGCGAGAACTGCGATCAGTACGTCAACAAGGCAGAGGCGGAGAAAACAGACGAGCAGAGGTACGATGAGGAGCAGGCAGCAATCGACAGAGAGACGACCAGAAAGCTGCGCGAGCAGGAACAGGAAGAGAAGATGAACAATCTCCCATCTGATAGCAGGGAGGAAAAGGAGTACATCAGACTCTCCACGGACACCTTCGAGGATGTGATCGCCGGAAGAAGACCATATCTGATTCTGAAAAATGACAAGATCAGAACCGGAATGATCGTGAGCGCGCTTGAATTTATGCAGGGCAGAGCAACCGGAAGAGAACTGGCACTGGAAATCGTCTGCATGGACGATGCAGGAACATCATCAGCACTGGAAGACGGATATTGCGTCGTAGGCATCCGGCAGCAGGAGATTCTGAAAGAGGCAGGAGCAGATGCAGCAGAGTATGCAGATCAGCCTGCTATGCAGTACGGAGCATAAGGAGGAAAACATGATTTTTATAAATTCACCATTCGCGATTCTGGATGAGGCTTTTCGGAGTCTCTATCCAGACAAGAAATACAAAGCCTGCATTGAACCGAGCATAAAAGACGATGAAGGAAACCGAGTGTTCGGGTTCACACAGTTCAGCAAAGGAGAGACACCAGTCATCGCAATCAGCGCAGAACTGAACATCATGGACGCGACGGAGATATTCGCACATGAACTGGCTCATGTGGCAGCAGGCGAGGGAGCAGGCCACGGAGAAAGATGGGACGAGGAGTTCCAGAGGATATTCGATGAGTACAACCGGATAGGCAAGGAACGGTTCGGAGAAGACGGAAAAGAAATCGAAACCGCACCAGAATACAGAGGAGGATGGATTCGGTCAGAAGACCGGATGCCGGAGGAAGGCGAAGATGTGCTCGTGTGGTTTGAGTATTTCCGGTTCGGGAACTATCAGGAATTATTCCAGACGGTAGGCATCAGTTGCACATGGAGAGGCAAGTGGTCAGGGTTCGTGAATGGTTCGAGCGGTTGGAGAGATTTGAGAATTATCGCATGGCAGCCATTACCGGAGCCATACAGAGAGGAGCAGGAAAACAATGGCGAAGAAAATGAATGACGAGGAGATGCTGGAAGCAATGGAACAGGCAGTGAAGATGCACTTCATGGCATTTCAGCAATTTATGAAGCAGACAGGCGGAGACATCGGTTTGTCACTGCAACTGACAACCAGTTACATGGCGGCGATGCTTAAAGGCTCACAAGAGCAGCACGAGAAGGAAGAGAAACTGTTAAAATTGTTGCTTCCGTCAGTGGAAAGCAATCTGACGAACTAAAGGGAGGAATTGACATGGCACTATTAAACGGATTCAAAGAAACAGAGACAGAGCAGCAGTACAGAAGAGGTGAAATCTATTACATCAACAACGCAAGCAAGGAACATGTCGGAAGTGAGATGAAAAAGGACAGACCTGCGGTGATCGTCTCCTGCGATGCGAACAACAAGCACAGCGATGTGCTCGAAGTGGTTTTCCTGACATCAGCACCGAAGAAAGACCTTCCGACGCACGTTACGATCAGGAGCACCGGAAGAAAGTCGGAGGCATTATGCGAACAGCCGACTCCGGTGTCTGTGGAGAGAATCAACAACTTCGTCGGTAAGGCATCAGAGAAGGAAATGGAGCAGATTGACATTGCACTCCTGATCGGACTCGGCATCAAACTGGCAGGAGCCGAAAATCAATCGGGGGGGCCTCACGGAAATCTGAACAGCAGATTCAGAGCAGCGTGAAGGACAGAAGCAAGGAAGAATCGGAGAAAATGGCCGAAGAGAACCAGATGCTTCGAGAAGAACTGAAAAAGCAGCAGGAGAGCACAATCCGATCAGAGGCGGAGTGCTCTGCATATAAAGCAATGCACGAACAACTGCTGAAAAAGCTAATGGAGAGGAGGGAATGAGATGCACAAGCTGGCACTACTGATGGAGGACATCGCAAGAGCAAGCGTGTCGGCAGTGGTTGGCCTGTTCATGTTAGGAGTTGCAATCGTGATCGGAATCATCGTTCTGGTCACGATTATGACCGTGTTGAAAATGGCAATCAATGACATCAGCGAGTTTTTCAAGAAAATAGCAAGGAGAAGATGATGAACAAAGCAATTTTGATGGGCCGCCTGACAAGGGACCCGGAAATCCGGTATTCAAACGGACCGGAACAGACAGCGGTGGGAAGATTCACGCTCGCCGTGGACAGAAGAGGACAGAGACAGGGAAATCAGCAGAACACAGACTTTATTCCGTGCGTTGCCTTCGGGAAGAAGGCGGAGTTTGTGGAGAAATACACGCACAAGGGAACAAGGGTGATCGTCGAGGGAGAAATCCGAACAGGAAGCTACACGAACCGGGAAGGAAGAAAGGTGTACACCACAGAAATCTATGTCAGTGACATTGAGTTCGCCGAGAGCAAAGCGGCAGCAGAGCAGAACCAGAACCGGAACGACGATCAGTACGGAATGACAGGTGATGACGGATTCATGAACATTCCAGACGGCGAAGAGTTACCGCCTTTCAACTAAAGGGCGAGAAAGAAGGTGAAGAGATGAGATTGAGAGACGCAGCAAAGTGGATTAAAGAGAAAATCACAGGAAAGAAGACAGAGGAGACTCCTGTTCTGACACCGATGATCGCAACAGAGGAAGACATCGAAAAAGCGAAGGAAATGGACAGAGAAATCGAGGAGATGGAAAAGAAATCGGCACTCATGGCCCCGATCGTCACCTCACAGGCAGAAATGGAGCGTCTGCAAAGATTCGAGGCAGATTCAAAGCAGATCGCAAAGATGACAGGGAAGCCACATGAAGAAGTAGCCGAAGCAATCCTGAAGGTCGCAACGGAGACACCTGCATCACTGGAAGAGGCAACACAACAGGTACACGAAAGAATGGAGTTGCAGGCAGAGGCCGCAGCGGAGACGAAAGAAGAGCCAGACACTCCGTTCGTTCAGAGATGGGCGGAAGCGAAAGGAATGACAGTTCAGGAACTGGAACAGGAAACCGGATGGACGGCGGAGCAGTTGGAGCAGAACATCATTGACAGCAGCAGGATTATCACAACTGAACTCGTCAAAGCACAGAGACTCATGAAAATACTCATGACCAACAACGGCCGGAGACGAAAAGGGATTCCGATGGTGAGACGGCAGCAGTTACTGCGAGCAGAACGGAACCAGAGGAGGAGAAGGAGTGAGAACAGGAAAGAATCATGAAGGATATTCAGACCCGACGGCGAGTTGTACTGTCGGGCATCTGACACATGAGGAGAAACAGAGGGAGAAAAAACGGAAGGAGGAAAAGAAGCGTGATAAAAGCAGTGTGCTGGGGAGTGCTCATTCTGATTCTTCTGGCAGCCGTAATACTGGCCCTGTACATCGCCGGAATGACTCTGTATTTCCATTACCAGCTAAAGGACGGCAGGATAAAAAGAGAGTACACAGAGGAGCAGAGAAGAGCAGACGAAGAGCAGATTCAGGCAATCAGGGAAATGCAGGCAAGGAAAGAAGAAAAGCGTCAGAAAAGGCGGCAAAGAAAGAGTGAAGCAAACAGGAGGTAAAAGAGATGGATGCAACAAACAACGAGAAGGCGGAGATTCTGAAATGGATGCTCGGCCAGATTTACCGGGCAGAGAAGAGAAAGAAGCAGCTTGACGAGAGGCTGGTCAGGATTGCGGAAGAGAGGGACGCTCCGATCGGTGGTGTCGGATATAGACCACTGCCGCGATCGTCTTCAGGAGAAGGGAATGGAGCAGCAAGCATCATCATGAAGATGTCAGACATCGAGGAGAGAATCTACACACAGAAGGAAGAAGTGGAGAAAGCAATCGTCCGCGTGATGGACATTCTGGATTATCTGCCGCAGGATAGTCTGGAAAGAGAAATCTGCGAATTGCGACACATCGACATGAAGCCGTGGAAGGATATTCAGGAGAGCATCCCGATGTCACGGAGCCAGTGCAACAAGAGATATAACAAAGCGATTGAGATGTTGCTGAATAAGGGACGCATTGAGCGAATGATCGAGGAGAACGAGGAAGCATACACTGACTGGAAGCTGGACAAGGAATGGAAGATGCTGAAGAAATCCCCTGAAAAACAAAGTGGGGGTATAGAGTCGGGAAACAAATCTGGAAAATATTTTCAGGAAAATCAGAAAGTAAAAGCGGTTAGCAATGCGGACAGAATTGATCGCAGAAAGAAGAAGGGAATGAAGACACAGAGGACATGATGAACGCACGGCAGCAGGAGCCGCCATCATCGCATCTGCATGGAACAGGTCACAACACATCCATCTCACGGCAGCGGAGAACCACGAAAAACAAAGTGGGGTATTCGTTGCCGTTTTTATTTCTGGAAATATCAGATGGCCAGACCGGGAGCAGATCAGAGAGCCGGAGCAGATGCAGGTGTCAGACTCTGACACGCAGGAGATCAGAGCAGGAGCATCGGCAGCAGTACATACATAGCAGGGCAGACAAGAGGGGCCAGAGGAAGAGGACAGGCAGTGGAGCGCACGGAGGCAGTGAGAGCCAGTACAGAAGGACAGGAGAGCAGAGACGGCAGAGGAGACGGAGGCGGAAGCAGGAGGCACGAGAGGGCGGCAAGGACACACAGGAGGAGCAGAGTGGACAGACACGACAGGGAGCAGAGGCAGGGCAGAGAGAAACATGAGACACAATGAGACATTCAAGTGTGCTATGATGGTAGCATGGACAAGCGGACGAGTGAGAGCGAAGCAACGTGACCGCACAACATAGTACAAGAGCGAGAGCACAGGGAGACACTGACGAGGTGATCTCCCTGTTTTTTGCGTCCTGCGACTGCTGCAACGATGGCAGCAGGGCGCAAGGTACTTCCGCAGGGGGCCACGAATGCGGGGCGCGGAAGGTCCAGTATTTTTGCCTGTAAAGTCAAAAAAAATACGGCACTTCCTTCCTCTTTTGCCGCTGAAATGGAGGTGAAAATCAGAAAATGGATGTAAATCAGAAAGAACTCGCCGCCATTTTAGGCATCACAGACCGTCGTGTCCGGCAATTAAAGAACGAGTTCGGCTTGTTTTCAAAGGGTTTGTCGAGTGAAAAGAAACAAAAAAACTATGTTTTGGAAAAATGCGTCCCTGAATACATCAATTACAAGCTGGAAGCGGAAGTGCAGCAGGGTACAGGCTACAACAAAGAAAAGGAACAGGCCGAGCACGAGCAGATCAAGAAGAAAATCTCAATCCTGAAGCTGCGGAAGCTGAAAAGAGAGCTTCATGAGGCAGATGATGTGGAGGAGTTTCTGACAGATATGCTTGTGAATTTCAAGAACAGGCTTTTGTCCGTTCCGCAGAAGGTCGCACCTCTGATCGTGTCAGAGGATGATGTGAATGTCATTCTGGACATTCTGGAAAGAGAAATTTTTCAAACATTGGAGGAGTTGTCGGAATATGACCCATTGAAAATAGACAAAGATACCACATCACAGATACTGGAAGAGATGGACGAGGAAGAGGACGAGGACGAAAGCGAGTAAAGGGGTGAAAGAGTTTGTCATCGTCTGAACGACAGCGTTCCCGGCAACGGACGAGAAATTTATTTGTAAACACAATTAAAGCCACACTGAAGAAACCGGAAAAGCTGACCGTTTCACAGTGGGCGGAAAAATACAGAATACTGGATGAGTCCAGCAACTTCTCCGGCCAGTGGTCGAATGACATCACTCCGTATCTGGTCGGAATCATGGATGCGTTCAATGACCCATACATTCAGGAGATCAATTTCTGCAAGCCGACACAGGTCGGCGGAACAGAAGCGATGCTCAATATGCTCGGATGGATAATCATGGATAGTCCATCACCGACGATGATTGTATATCCGAGCGATGATCTGGCAAAGGACACATCAAATGACAGAATCAAGCCGTCTCTGACAAAGACACCAGAGATCAAGGAGAGATTCTATGAACACTCATCGAAGGAACTGAACCTGAAGTTCCGGGGGATGAAGATATACCTTCGAGGTTCCGGTTCTCCCGGAAAACTGGCATCAAAGTCAATCAAGTACCTGTTTTTCGATGAGATTGACAAGATGGACGGTGCATCGAAAAAAGAGGCATCGCCTTACAATCTGGCGAAGGAGAGAACCAGAACATTCACATACAGCAAGAAGATATACACTTGCTCAACACCGACGCTGAAGACGAACTACGTCTGGCAGATTCACGAAGATGCAGACGAGCAGAGGCATTATTTCATGCCGTGTCCGCACTGCGGAGAGTATATCACGTTCGCGTTCAAACAGATTCATTTTCCGAGCGGAGAAGGGATGACAAACGCAGAGAGGGCAAAAGAGGCCGTCTATGTGTGTCAGGAGTGCGGATGTGAGATCACCGATAAGGACAAAATCAAGATGCTTCGGCAGGGCGAGTGGAGAGATGTGAAAGGAACCTGCATCGGAAAGCCGAGAAAGGTGTCATACTGGCTCAATGCTCTGTATTCACGATTCCTGTCATGGGCGGAGATTGTGAAAGAGTTCCTTGACTCAAAGGATGACCCGGAGAAACTGCAAAACTTCGTCAATTCGTGGCTGGCAGAGCCGTGGGAGGACACGAAGCTGAAAACAACAGCAGACACAGTGGCCGAAAGGCAGACTGATCTGCCAGAACTTGCAGTGCCGGGATGGGCGAGGATGCTGACTGGTGGTGTCGATGTGCAGGAAACGTGCTTGTATTGGACTATAAGAGCATGGGGAGATCACATCACATCGCAAAATATCGCGCATGGACAGGCAATGTCTTTTGCAGACATTGAAAGAGTGATGAATCTGGCATATGAGCGAGAAGACGGTCAGAAACTGGTCGTGTGCTTGTGCCTGATTGACTCTGGATATGATTCGGACGGAACATATGACTTCTGTGCGAACAACTCAGACTGGGCCTTGCCAGTCAAAGGCTCGAACAATCCAATGATGTCGCATTTCAAGATGTCGAAAATTAATAAACCGACAAGCGCAGCACACGGAATGAATCTGGTGCTCGTTGATGGTGACAAGTACAAGGACATGATCGCGGCCAGAATGAAAAAACCAAACGGTCGAGGCTCATGGATGGTATATGAGGGATGCGATACTGAATACGCAGAACAAGTGACTGCGGAGCATAAGATCAACACGAAGTCGGGAAAGAAAACGATTCAGAAATGGGTTCCGAAGCGTTCTCACATCGACAACCATTACCTCGACGCAGAAGTGTACGCGCTGGCAGCGGCAGACATCAGAGGAGTTCGTTCGATGCACTTGGACAGTGAGGAAGAACAAGAACAGCCGCAGCAGGAGGAAAAACAGTATGCTCCTGAAGAAGCGTGGATAAAAGCAAATGAAAACTGGGTATAGGAGGAAAGTCGATGGAAGAAATGGAACAAATGAACACCGAAGAGTTGCTAAAGCAAGTCAACACAGCAATCCGAACGGTCCTGATCGGAGGCCAGTCATACCAGATCGGAAGCCGAAAACTGACCAGAGCAGACCTGTCACTTCTGCGACAGATGCAGAAGGAACTTCAGGCAGAAGTGAACGCGCAGGAGGCATCTGGACTTCTGGATGATACATACGTTGCCTTCTTTGATGGGAGGTGAGAACGGTGAACTGGTTGGATGCAGCAATCTCATTCGTGTCTCCTGAATGGGGCACACGAAGAGTGGCATGGAGAAACGAACTGCGGAACTATGATGCAGGAAACGACGCAAGGCTGAATGCCGGGTGGAGAGTTGCAAACTATTCGGCAGAGGCAACCGACAGAGGGAACCGAGAGTATGTGCGAGCACGAGCAAGGGACCTTGAACGGAACTCTGATGTGATGAACTCCGTGCTTGGAGCATACAAGAGAAACGTTGTCGGAACCGGATTTCAGCTTCGATCAATGACGAAGAAGAACGTGGTCAACAAGGAACTGGAACGATTGTGGAAAATCTGGTGCAAGGCCAGAAACTGTGATGTGACAGGACAGCAGAGCCTGAACCAGATTCTGCGAATGGCCGTCGTGAGAAAGAAAGTGGACGGAGGAATCCTGTTCGTGAAGAGATACACACGAGACGGAATCCTGCCGTTTTCACTTCAGATGCTCGAAGTGGATGAACTGGACTCAATGCACGTTATGCCGGAGAAAAACGGAAATCGTGTGGTCGGCGGCATTGAATACAATACCTACAATCGCCCGGTCGGGTATTGGATAAGGCAGTACCAGATCGACGGATATACAATCGGGAATCCGGTGTATCTGAAGGCATCGGATGTCATCTTCTACTACACGAAGAAACGTCCGAGTCAGATCAGAGAGATGTCAGACATGAGTCCGACAGTGACAAGGATTCGAGATGTCAATGAGTTCATCACAGCGGTATCAGTCAAAGAGAGAATTGCCGCCTGCCTGTCAGTGTTCATCAAGAAGGCTCTTCCGGTGTCTGGCATCGGAAGAAACGTCGGAGCATCGCAGGACAAGACGAATTATGACGGAAAGACCCTGACTCCGGGCATGATTAAAGAACTGAATGCAGGAGATGAGGTGCAGGTCGTAAACCCGACAGGACAGGCAGCAGATGCCACTTCATTCGTGAAGCTGCAACAGCGTCTCGTCGGAGCAGGACAGGGCATTTCATACGAGGCAACGAGCCGCGATATGTCCGAGACAAATTATTCATCTGCGCGTCAGGGAGCCATTGAGGATGAATTGACGTTCGCAGAAGAGGAAGAACAGATTCTGGCCGTACTGGATGAGATATACGAAACCTTCGTGATCTCCTGCGTGTTGGCAGGAAAGGTGGATATTGCAGACTTTTGGGAAAGAAAAGAGGAGTATCTGCAACACGAATGGATTAAACAGCCGAAGAAATGGATTGACCCGGTGAAAGAGTCAAATGCAACAAAGACGGCGATGCAGACCGGGCAGAAGACGTTCAAACAGATTGCAGCAGAGAACGGTCGAGACTGGCAGACACAGATCGACGATATGGCGGAAGTTCTGAAATATGGACAGAAGAAAGGAATTGATTTAGGAGGTGTGGTTTTCGGTGGCAAAGTGTAGAAGAAAGAAGAAAATAGCACAGGCCAGAATGACAATGGCACAGATGGCGGAAGCGAAGAGAAGACCACTGTCGAGGGAGGAACCGGAGCAGAAGCAGGAAAGAAATAAAGGCATCAGAGCACTCGTGGACTGCCAGATCAGAGCAGTCGAGGGTGAAGGGAACGAAAGAACATTCGTGCTCTCGTTCTCTTCGGAAGCACCATATACACGCTGGTTCGGACAGGAGATTCTGGACCACACAGGGGAATGTGCGGACCTGACAAGACTCAATTCAATCGGCGTTGTTCTCTATAACCACAAGAGAGACAAGGTTATCGGGAAAATCAACAAAGCATGGATTGAAGATCAGAGAGGTTATGCAGAGATCACGTTTGACTCTGACGCAGAATCCGAAGTCATCTATCAGAAAGTGAAGTCCGGGACTCTGAAAGGAGTGTCCGTCGGCTACATGGTAGAGGACTGGGAAGAAGTAGCACCGAACAAGGTGTCAATGGATGGACGTTTCACTGGTCCGTGCTCGATCGCGAAGCGGTGGATTCCGTATGAAATCAGCATCGTGAGCGTTCCGGCAGACCCTACGGTCGGAGTAGGCCGTTCGATGACGGCAGATGAGGCGGCAGCATGGAATGAAACCTATGCTCGGCAGTTACAGTATAACAAAAACATCGCAAGAGGAGGAAAAAGCAGATGACAAGAGAACAGATGCTGGCTCGGCAGAACGAAATCTTGCAGGCAGCGAGAGCGGAAAGCAGAGCAATGACAGCAGAAGAGAGAGCGGAGTTTGACACCTTGCAGCGTTCAATCGAAGCACTCGACAGAGCAGGAGCCACAGCAGGCGGCGAGGGAAGTTCCAGAGGCGCGGCAGCAGGTGAGGGCGAAGGAAATGGAGACGAAGGCGGAGAAGGCAACGGAGACGGAGCAAGAAGCGCAGTCGAGAATGAAAGAGCCAGAATCAGACAGATCGAGGAGATGTGCCGCGATTTCGGAATGAATGAGCAGGTCAGAGGGTTCATCGACAACGGAACAACAGTGGAGCAGGTGAGAGCAGCAGTCATCGAGCACATGAGACAGGCATCCGCACCAGTTCACACCGGAGTAAGCGTCGGAGACAGCGCAGAGGACAAGTTCAGAAGAGCAGCAGTTGACTCTCTGCTCCTGAAGGCAGGTCTTCAGATCGAGAACCCGGCAGACGGAGCGAGACAGATGATCGGTATGCGTATGCGTGATCTTGCAATCGAGTGTCTTCAGATGGACGGAACAAGCGAGAGAGGACTGAACAGAAGAAACTCCGACGAACTGTATTCTCTCCTGTCCAGAGGGTTCTACAATCCAGAGGCAGCGTTCCCAGCAATCTTAGACCAGACGATCGAGAAAGCATACAGAGAGGGACACAAGAAGGTTGCAGTCACCTTCGACAGATTCACGAAGAAAGGAAGTCTCCCGGACTTCAAGACCCACGACAATTATTATGTTGCAGGCCCGGTCGGAGAGTTTCTGGAAGTGCCGGAGAATGGCGAGCTGAAGCATGATGTATTCACCGATGACAAGCTGCCGCAGAGAAAACTGAAGACATACGGAAGACAGTTCACCCTGTCCAGAAAAGCCTTCATCGACGATGACATTTCTCTGGTGACATCCCTTCCGGCTCGTTACGCAGCAGCAGCGAGAAAGACCATCAACAAGCAGGTATTCCAGATTCTTGTCAATAACCCGGCAATCTATGACGGAACTGCTCTGTTCGGCTCAAACCACAAGAACCTCCTGAAGACAGGAACAGGAGTGACACAGGCAGCAATGCAGACGATGATTATGGCACTGGCGAACCAGAAAGATCAGTTCGGAGAAGCAATCATCATCAATCCTGCACAGATCGTCGTTCCTTCTGGCATGAAGTTTGATATGTACACACTGTTCAACTCACCGACGATCAATACCACAGACAACACACAGGCAGTCAATCCACTGTATCAGTACAGAGATCAGATCGAGGTTGTGGAAGACCCGACAATCAATGCACTCTGCGGCGGCATGGGTAACGTGATGCCGTGGTGGTTATTCGGAGCAGCCGGAGACTGTGATGGAATCGAAGTTGATTACCTGAACGGTCAGGAAATCCCGAACATTCGTCGTATGGAAGCACCGGGTCAGCTTGGATTCGTGTGGGACATCTTCCTTGATTGGGGTATCTCCGTCATGGATTACAGAGGAATGGTGAAGAATCCGGGTGTCAAAGTAGAGACAAAACTGGAACTGGCATAAGAGAAGGGAGGCAAACGCAATGAGTAAAGCAGAATACTGGCAGCGCGGAGAGTCTATCGACTACAAGAACGCAGGCAGCAGTGCCATTGAAGCAAATTCCGTGATCGTTCTCGGAAAGAGAGTCGGTGTAGCAGGCATGACAATCCAGCCGGGAGAGACTGGAAGCCTTCATGTGAAGGGTGTGTTCCGATTCGAGAAAGATGACAGCGAGATCACAGCAGGGGCAGAGGTGTATGTCACTGCGGCAGGCAAGATGACAACAACTGCATCAGGAAATACTGCGGCCGGATTCGCAACAGAAGCGGCAAAGGCAGCAGAAACATCAGTGCTCGTCAATATCAACGCATGAGAGAACTGATTGCGCTTCGCCCTGTACTGTACCACGCACATCAGTATAGTACAGGCGAAAGCCTTCCGGTGAACGATCAGGAAATGACAGAATTGTGGCTCAAAGCAGGAACTGCAATGTGGAAGGAAGACGAGCCAGAACCACAGGCAGCGCAGGCAATTCCGGTGACAGCCGTTGCAGGTATGCCGGGAATGAGCGATGCAGGCACTGATGGACTGATCGGACGTATTCCAGAGACACCGGAAAGAAAAACCGCTCCTGCGAAGAAACCGACAAGAACCACAACGAGAAAGAAGAAAGCATGACCTTCAAAGACATCATAAAGAGGGATGTGCAGCAGACTTTTTTGAACGTGGATGAGTTCTCGGAGATACACACAGTCAACGGAAAGCCGATGGCAGTGCAGATCGACAACAACGAGCAGATTGAACGAGAGAAGAGATACAGTCAGCACATGGACGGAATATACGTCAAACAGGTGCTCATGTATGTATCTGCGGAAGATTATGGACCACTCCCGAAGCAGGGAACAGCCGTGAGTCTGGACAAGAGATCATACAGGGTGGCCGATGCGATTGCTGAAGATGGAATTTATTCGATTACGTTGGAGGCGAACAGAGGATGATTACCTATGAGGTAAACAGGGCAGAACTGGAACTGGTTGAAAAGAAACTGGGAGACATGAAGAGCAAGGCCCCACAGGTATTCAAGAACGCTGTGAACAAGACTGCGAGGCAGGCGAGGAAACGCATCGCACAGAGCGCGAAAGGAGCCTATACAGTCAAGCAGGTCGGATTCAATAACCACATGAAAATCAAATATGCGTCAGCAGGAAATCTCACAGCATCCGTGGATGCAGATGGAAAACCACTGACGATTATTCGCTTCAAAAATAGAGCCGGAAGGCCGAAGAAAGGTGGAAGCGCGGCAGCGGCAGACATTACGAACAGTGGACTGAAACAATTAGTCAGTTCACAAGGCGGTAAAGCGTTCAAAAGGAATGGTCTGGTGATGCAAAGAGTCGGAAAAGAACGAAAGCCACTTAAAGTCCTTCATTCAAATTCAGTGCCGAAAATGGTAGAGAAAGTGTACAAGGGCGAGAGAGGAATGGCAGGAGCACTCAAAGAGCCGATACAGTCAGACCTTCGCAAGAACCTCGAAGCAGAGATCAAGAAGATTGTGGGGTAAGCAATGACAGCAGCAGAACTTCAGAGGGACCTTGTGGAAGAAATGAAGAAACTTTTTCAGGGAATCACAACAGAGAATACGTCAGGGGAAACTGTGACAGGGTTGAATGTGTACGAACAGAACCTTCCAGTTGTGACAGATGACGAAGAAGATGAATCGCAGTTCTTTCCATATGCTCTCGTGAAATTAGAAACAGGAAAAACTGCGGACGATGATAGTCCGTGGGTGGTCGCAACAGAGATTCACTTCGGGATATGCGATCACTCAAAGAAGAATATCGGTCACAGACACATCATGAACATGATTCAGGATGTGGTGGACAGATTTGCAGCAGAGCCTCTTCTGAACAAGAAGTTCAGAGCGGAGCAGGACATCGAATGGGCCATTCAGGATGAAGACACATATCCGTTCTACTTCGGAGGAGTTGCGATCTCATTCAACGTGCCGAAGATAGGAAGGAGGGAACCGAAGCATTATGCCGAGGAAGACAGATACTGCTGAAGCAGTAAAAGAGACTGAAACACAGGCAGCAGCCGAAGAAGTGAAACAGGAAAATCTGATGTATGTGGGACCTACGATTCCGGGCATCGGAATCCAGAACAGAGTATACACAGAGATTCCTGAAGCAGCAAAAAAAGCCTGCAAAGACGTACCGGAAATGAGAAACCTGTTCATTCCGGTCATCAAATATCCGCTTGCAGAGAAGATGCTGCGTGAAAGAAAAGGATATATCTTCAGTGCGTTCAGAAAGGCACTGGAATATAAAACAGAAGGAGGAAAATAAACAATGAGCAAACATGGAGTTTTTGTGCAGGAAGAAGCAACTGCGCTGACCGCGCCGATCACTGGTTCCTGCTCAATTCCGGTCGTTGTGGGAACTGCTCCGGTCAATATGGTGCAGAACCCGGAAGAAGTAATCAACACACCGATTCTCGCAAACTCGGCAGCAGAGGCGATGGCCGCACTGGGATATGTGGATGACTTTGAAAACTATACCTTGTGTCAGATGATGTATGCGACAAATAACATCTATCAGGTGTCACCTGCGGTCTATATCAACGTACTTGACCCAACAAAGCACAAGAAAGCACTGACGGAAACAACTGCAACAGTGAGCCAGATGCAGGCGAAGATCAGCACGAAGGGAATCATCCCGAAAGGACTGGTTGTGAAAGCTGCATCAGCAACACTGACAGCAGGAACTGACTATACAACAGAGTTCGACACTGACGGAAGCCTGATCGTCAATCTGATTGAAGGAGGAAAGGGAGCATCCGCAACCTCTATCACAGTATCAGGAAATGTGCTTGACCCGTCCATGATTACAAAGACGGACATCATTGGAGAGTATAACGCATCCACAGGAAAAGAAAGCGGTCTGGAAGTAGTAAGACAGGTATATCCAAAACTCGGAGTTGTTCCGGGATTGATTGTTGCTCCGGGATGGTCACAGATTCCAGAAGTCGGAATCGCAATGTCCGCAAAGGCGGCGAACATCAACGGAGTATTCAAGGCGGTTGCACTGGTCGATCTGGACACAACGAAGGCAACAAAATACACGGACTGCAAGAAAACAAAAGAGGACAGCGGATTCACTTCTGCGTTCTGTTATCCGACATGGCCGTGCGTAAAGGTTGGAGATTATGTGTTCGCAATGTCTGCCGTAGTTGCAGCACTGATCGCATACACCGATGCAAGCAATGACGATGTGCCGTCCCTGTCTCCGTCGAATGAAATGCTCGGAGTGACAGGAACCTGTCTGGCAGACGGAACAGAAGTGACTCTCGATCAGGATCAGGGAAGCACAGTGAACACCTATGGAGTAGCAACAGCGATCAACATGAATGGATGGAAGCTGTGGGGCAACTACACAGGTGCATTTCCTTCCAGTGGAGATGCAAAAGACATCTGGCTCGCAGTCAGAAGAATGTTTAACTGGCACGGCAACAATTTCATTCAGACCTATTTCGAGAAGGTCGATGACCCGATGAACCATGTGCTGATCGAAAGCATCATTGATTCAGAGAACATCAGATGCGCGGCATATGCACCGGATAAATGGGCCGGAGCAGAGATGCAGTACCTCGCAAGTGATAACCCGATCACGGACACATTGGCAGGAAAGATCACATTCAGACAGCGCATCGCACCATATACACCTACACAGGAGATTGACAACATCCTGTCCTATGACACGGATATGTTAAAGAACGCATTATCAGGAGGAGGTGAATAATCATGGGTATTGTTATTCCTGAAGTATTAAACCATTACAACGTGTACAACGACAAAGCGAAGAAGCTGATCGGAATTTCCGGTGAGATCGAACTGGGAGAACTGGAAGCACTGACAGACACACTCGAAGGAGCAGGAGTGCTCGGAGAGATTGAGGATGCAGTCACTGGACAGTTCGCATCAATCAAGATCAAGATTCCGTTCTCTGTACTCTATGAGGATATGTTCAGCATCATCGACACAACGAATCCGCCGCAGTTGACTCTCCGGGCATCTATGCAGTGCATGGACCCGACAACCGGAGCAACTGGCTATTATCCGGTCAAGATCGTTGTGAGAGGAAAGGCAACGAACACAAACCTTGGAAAAGCAACAAAGGGAAAGAAAATGGAACCAGAGGTTGAACTGGAAGTTATGTACATCAAAATTCAGATCAACAACAAGACCACACTGGAACTCGACAAGCTGAACTTCAAGTTCGTGCTGAATGGAAAGGATATGCTGGCAAAAATCAGAAGTCAGGTATAAAAGGAGGATAAAAGATCATGAGTGAAGTTAAAAACGAAGTAGTAGAGCAGGCAACAGTACAGGCAGAGGAAAGCAAAATGAAGCTGTCAAAGGTGTATGATTTCGAGGGCGCGAAAGTGTCCGAGATTGATTTCTCCGGTCTGGAAAACCTGACCGCAAACGATATGATTAAGGCGAACAAGGTCCTGAACACTTCCGGCAACGTGACAGTGCTGCCGGAGACGAATCTGGAATACACACTCGTCATCGCAGCATCCGCAACGGATTACCCGATCGAGTTTTACAAGCAGCTTGCACCGAGAGATGCAATCAAAGTAAAAAACAGAGTCACAAGTTTTTTCTTCGGAGAGGAATAAGAATCGACGAACTGTCGGAACTCCGAAAGTTATGCCTTGTCTTGTCAATGAACCTGAAGACAGGTCTGGATTATTTTCTGGACCTGTCTTTTTTTGACCTTTTGGACTTGTGCGATGACATGAAGGAGGTGAGCCAGCGTAAGTCATGAGTGAATATAAGGTATCGGTAAAGATTGCAGGTCAGCTTGAAAAGTCATTCAACTCTGCGCTTCAGGGAGCACAAAAAGGACTGGAAGGGTTAGGCTCACTCGGAGTTAAAAGTGTACAGCTTGCAGCAAAGTCTCTGACGGCAGCAGGAGCAGCCATTGGAGCAGTCGGAGTCGCAAGTGTAAACGTCGGAAGAGAGTTCGAGGCACAGATGTCCTCGACAGCAGCAACAGCAGGAGCAACAGAAGAGGAATACAAGAAACTGGAAGCGGCCGCAATGGAGTGTGGAAGGACCACATCGAAGACAGCCACGGAAAGTTCTGCCGCCCTCGAATACATGGCCCTCGCCGGATGGTCAGTGAATGATTCTATCTCGGCATTGCCGAGCGTCCTGCGACTATCGGAGGCAACCGGACTCGATCTGGCGCGAACGTCTGACCTCGTAACGGACAGTATGTCGGCCTGCGGAGTAAGCGTGGACAATCTGGCCGGGTATCTGGATATTTGCGCGAAGGCGAACAACAAGTCAAACCAGACAGCGGAACAGTTGATGGAGGCATATTTGGGTGTCGGCGGTGTTATGACGAACCTGAACGTGCCACTAACTGAGTCAGCAACGGCCCTCGGTGTACTCGCGAACAGAGGTATCAAGGGAAGCGAAGCCGGAAACGCATTGAACGCGATCATGGCGAACCTGACAACCGGAACCGGACAGGCAGGAGAGATGATGAAATCTCTCGGAATATCTGCCTTCGACTCGGAAGGAAAGTTCATCGGATTAAAGGCAACGCTTGAAACCCTGAACACGGCACTGTCTGGATGCACGGAAGAAGAGCGAAACGCAGCACTGGCCGCGATCGGTGGAAAGCAGCACGTTGACGCTCTGAATGACCTCATGTCAGGTCTGAACACGACGCTGGAAGACGGTTCGACAGAGTGGGAAAACCTCACGAAAGAACTGGAAAACTGCGACGGTGCGCTTGAGGCGATGGCACAGACGAAACTGGACAACCTGAACGGCGATCTGGCGATCTTCCAGTCAGCACTCGAAGACACTGGTATCAAGATTTACAAAAACCTTCAGGGACCGCTCCGGGAAGTCGTACAGTTTGGAACCGATCAGATTTACAGACTGTCCGATGCGCTCGCAGATGGCGGTTTTCAGGGCATGGCGGAAACGCTTGGAGATGTTCTGGCCGACTGCGTGACAGAGGTCGCAAACTACGCACCACAGCTTGTCACGATGGCATCAACACTCATGAGTTCTCTTCTTCGAGGACTGGTTGACAATGCCCCGACACTGACATCGGCAGCGGCTACACTGGCAACTTCAATCATCACGGCGATTGTGCAGTACATCGCTGAATTTTACACGACAGGAGCAACGCTTCTGGCGCAGTTCCTGCAAGGAATGGTCGGCAAGATGCCGGAGATCATTCAGGCAGGAATCACGGCAACGCAGAACTTGTCACAGGGAATTTTATCGCAGTTCCCGACGATTGTGAGTGCTGCATTGCAGATCGGAACGCAACTCATCAACGGACTGGCCGTCATGCTCCCGACACTGCTCAATATGGGAATCCAGATGGTCGTTCAGCTTGCTCTCGGAATAGCGCAGCAGGCTCCGCAAATCATTACCGCAGGAGTCAATCTCATATTCCAGTTAGCAAACACACTGCTCTCATCGCTGCCGCAGCTTGTATCAGCAGGATTGACGCTCGTGCAGGGCATTGCGATGGGAATTGTATCTGGTCTTCAGTACATCTTTACGGATGGAGTCCAGATCATCCTGAATCTGGTGAACGGAATCCTCTCGTCCCTGCCGCAGTTGCTCTCGCAGGCAACGCAGGTGGTGATGACATTCCTTCAGGGCCTCGTTTCGGCACTGCCGATGATCGTGCAGGGCGGAATCCAACTGGTGCTCGGTCTGATTCAGGGAATTGTACAGAATTTACCATCAATTTTGACGGCAGCCGTTTCGATGGTTCAGACATTGCTGTCAGGATTGATTCAGATGCTGCCGCAGATCATCGCATCAGGGGTTCAGCTAGTGGTCGGATTGCTGTCAGGTATTGCACAGGCACTGCCGAGCATCATCACGGCCGGACTTTCCATGATTCAAACTCTGGTACAGGGAATCGTTCAGTCGATTCCTTTAATTTTGCAGGCTGCGATTCAGGGAATCATCGCATTCGTGCAGGCGATCGCATCAAATGCAGGAACAATCGTATCATCTGGAATCCAGTTGATCGTCGCGCTCGTGTCTGGACTCATTCAGGCAATCCCGACAATCGGTCAGGCTTGTGTACAGATTCCGGCAGCAATCATAGAAGCAATATTCACAACCGACTGGATTCAGGTCGGAGCCGATCTCATAAAAGGAATCGGAGAAGGCATCATAAATGCCTTCGGTGGCCTCGTGGACTCCGTGAAAGGTTTGTGGAGTGATTTCGTCGGATGGTTTACCGGAGATGGAGAAGAGGCAGGAACAGCAGCCGGAGAAAGTGTGGCGGCAGGAATTGATGCAAGCACACCGAGCATCACAGCATCGGCACAGAACGCATCACTCGCAGCACAGAACGGTTATCAGATAGACACATCACTGTTGACGCAGTACGGGACGAACATGAATGCGTCACTGGCAGGAGGAATCGACGCATCATCGTACCTCGTACAGACGGCCGCAGGGCAGTCAGGAACGGATGCGATGACATCTCTGAACAACTCCCTCGTTAGTATGCAGGGAACGCTGAATACAACGGCGCAGGGAACCGGAACAGAGACGATGAACAGCCTTCTGACCGGGTTGCAGTCGCAGCAGGGCGCACTGGATGCCGGAGGACTGGCAGCAGGAACGAGCCTGACGAACGGAATGTCAACAGGTGTGGCCACTGGCTCGGCAGGATTGCAGGAACAGATTTCTGCATTAAGCCAGACAGCAACAAGCACATTGAGCAGTACGATCGACGGAAACCTTCCGGGTGTCACAGCATCAGCAACAGCATCAGGAGCCGCGATCACGAACGGAATCACATCAGGAATTGATTCTGGAATGTCAGGAGCAACAGCATCGGCAGCGAATGCCAGCGTTGACACAATCAACGCGATGGCAGACGGAATCAGCAATGGTGCTGCGACTATCACACAGACAATTTCAGAACTGACACAGACGGTCACAGAAGCATTGAATCAATGCTGGTCGGATGTGTCGAACAGCACGACAACTGCGTGGTCAGAAATCGGCACGAATATGTCAACATCTCTGACGCAGACCTCAACTCTGGTCGAGACTTCGCTGACCACAATGCAGACAAATGTGCAGTCAATCATGGAGTCGTTCACAACCGGAACGGCAGAAAAAATGACGCAGATGGGTTCGTCCATCCAGACTGCTCTGTCAGAAATTTCCGTGAACATAGATTCAACAATGACATCTATTCAGACCGGAATCGCGACGAGCACACAAGGATGGAGCACAGCCATGTCTGCGGCAATGCTGTCCCTGACGGTATCTATTCAGTCAGGAATGGCGCAGGCAACGCTGACCGTGACCGTGGCGATGCTGTCACTTAGAACAGCAATTCAGGCAGGCTCAACGGCAGCAAGTACGGCGATGCAGACCGGAATGACACAACTGTCACTGACGGTCAGAACAAACATGATGCAGTCAGCTACAACAACGCAGGCTCAAATGATGATGATGCAGACAGCAGTGCGATCAGGAATGACGCAGATGCAGTTAATCACAACGATCACCCTGAACCAGATTCGCACAATCACGACAACGACGGTCAATACGGCCAGATCAGTCACGACGAGCGGAATGAGCAGCATCGTTTCGGTGGTGCGGTCAGGAATGAGTCAGCTTGTGGCAGCAGTACAGAGCGGATGCAATCAGGCAGTTGCAGCAGCCAGAAGCGCAGCAAACGGTATCAGAGCAGCATTCGCAAGTGTGAGTCTGTATTCGGCAGGCATCAACATGATGAGCGGACTCGTTTCTGGTATCAATGCCATGCGAGGAGCGGTCATGGCCGCAGCGTCGAGCATCGCAGCATCGGCAGCGGCAGCAGTCAATTCAGCACTGAAAATCCACTCTCCATCGAGAGTGATGATTAAATCAGGTCAGTTCGTAGGCGAGGGTCTTGCAAGAGGTATGACAGCCACGGCCGGAATTGTGCAGAAAGCGGCATCACAGTCGATGACGCAGCCAGTTCTTGACAGTAGCAATGAAGTCAGAAAAATCGAAGCACCAGCAACGATGCAGAGCAGAAGTTCCATAATCGGAGAGACGATTGGAACGCTGACAGGAGACAGACAGCAACAGGGCAAGAACAAACAGGATGAACAGCAACTGACATTCGTGTTCAGTCCGACATATCACTTCGAGGGCGAAGCACCGAGCAAGGAGGACATCGTGGAAGCGAACCGGATGAGTCAGGCGGAGTTCGAGAAGCTGATGAAAGAGTGGATGAAGAAACACAAGAGAACATCGTTCGCATAGAAAGGAGGGCATCGCGGTGGCGAGCACATACACAACGATTCAGGGAGATACATGGGACCTGATCGCCTACAAATTGTACGGTGAAGAAAAATACATGAAGGACCTGATTGAAGCGAACTGGCCGCTTCTGGATGTCCTCATCTTCCCTTCAGGTACGGTTCTGACCGTGCCTGATCTGCCGGAAGAGGTGGACGAGGACGCTCCGTTCTGGCGGTCAGATAATGACGAGAACGAAGAATATTATTCAGACACGGAGGACATGGAAGAAGATGAGTAATCCGAGAAAAGCGGTTCCGTCCCTGTCCTTCAATGGAAAGAATGTCACAACGAAGCTGAAGGAGTATCTGGAAAGCGTCTCATACACGGACGTAGCATCAGGAGACAGCGATTCCATCGACATCTCACTGCATAACATCGGGATGAAGTGGATGGGCGCATGGTATCCAAAAAAAGGAGACAAGATCAGCGGAAACATCACGTTCCAGAACTGGAACGCAGAAGGAAAGCATCTGAAACTCGACTGCGGAAAATTCGTGCTGGACAGCATCAAGTTCAGTGGAGGACCGCTGAAGGCAACCTTCGGAGCACTGGCGATTCCGGCAAGCGAATCATTCAAGAGCAGGGAGCGGACGAAAACATGGAAGAAGGTCACGGTCAAGAAGATCGCGACAGAAATTGCAAAAAGGTACAAGCTGAACCTCTCATACTCTGGACCATCAATCACGATCAATGCGATTGAACAGTCAGAGAAATCAGATTCAGCTTTTCTATACGAAGTCTGCAAAAGCTATGGACTGTCAATGAAAGTGTTCAACTCAAAGATAGTCATATACGATCAGACGGCGCAGGAGAAGAAGAAATCAGTGGCAACACTGAAAAGAGAGTCATTCGTGGATGACAACTGGGACTATGAGGACGCACTGGAAGGAACATACACCGGGGCGAGAATATCCTACAAGTCAGGAAAGAACAGCAAAGAGATCAGCGTGTTTCTCGGATTGAAAGCAGAGAAGGCATCCGGCAGCAGGGTCCTGAAGATCAATGAGACGGCATCCGACGCAGCAGACGCATATTACAAGGCGGCCGCAGCGGTGAACCAGTCAAACGAGCAGGCAACAACACTATCGGGAGAAATCTGGCCGAATCCGAAGATATGCGCCGGAGTGTGCGTGACAATCTCTGGCATGGGAAAAGCAAACGGAAAATACTTCGTAGATAAGTCAACGACAGAGGTGTCGGATGGAAACACGAAGCAGAGCGTTGAGATGCACAAGTGCCAGACAAGACTGTCATACACACCGAAGAAACAGACTCCGACAAAGAAGAAGCCGACAACCACGAAAAAGTCATACAAAGTCGGGGACATTGTGAACTTCCACGGAGGAACACACTATATTTCATCATGGCCCGGAAGTAAAGGGTACAGTGCTAGAGCAGGAAAGGCGAAGATCACACTCGGCCCGAACTGCGCCGGAAATGGAAAGGCACATCCGTATCACCTTATTCATACAGACAGCAAAAGCAATGTTTATGGATGGGTTGATTCAGGCACATTCGACTAAAGAAGGGAGGAGAAAGCATGGCAGAGAAAAACATCAGAATCGGAAGAGTATCATCCATCGACTACGGAAGCGGAATGATAAGTGTGATCTATCCTGATCTTGACGATTCCGTGACGGACGATCTCCCGGTTTTTTCAATGGGGGACGAGTACAAGATGCCTCCTGTCGGAGCAGAGGTGCTTGTATTGCACCTGTCAAATGGGTGCGCGGCCGGAGTGGTGATGGGAAGATACTGGAACGAAGCCAACAAACCGAGCGTGAGTGGAAAAGGAGTTTTCCGCAAGGAACTCGGAGAGAAAAAAGGAGAGGCATACATCCAGTACAAAGACGGAAACATGACACTGAAGGATGGAAGCGGAACAACAACGCTCGGAAGCATCCTTCGGCGGCTCTCAAAATTAGAAGCGAGACTGTAAGGAGGGAGCCACATGGGAAAGATTGGAAACTGGGGAAGAACGATCACCTTTGAGGTGAGCAGCAATAAGACCCTGACATTCAACAATTTTAAGAGAACAGTGTCGGCCAGATGGCACACACACAACATCGTGAACGGAAAACCGAAAAGCGAATTTGCAGGTCCTGATTCATCCAGTGTGACACTGGAAGCAGTGCTCGCAGCAGAAAGAGGTGTGCGGCCGAGAGCCACACTGGAAAAACTGGAAAAAGCCTGCGAGAGCGGAACAGTGGACTATCTGTACATCGGCGGAAAGAAGGTCGGAACCGGGAAGATGAAACTGGAATCCATATCAGAGACATGGGACGAGATATGGAACAGCGGACAACTGGTGAAGGCGAAAGTCTCGCTGACATTCTCCGAGTATTAAGGAGGGCGAGCAGATGGCAAAACGACTCATAAAATCCATCAACATCATGTCTGCATCAGGTGATACACAGGGAATAGAGCGCATTGACAGCCAGATCAAAGCACTCATCCTGTCGATGGTTGGAACAATCCCCGGAAGCAGGGGATTCGGACTCGAAAGAGAGTTCATTTCAAGACCTCCGCAGGAGGCACTGAACCTTCTGGCAATCGAACTGGAAGAAAAACTCGAAGAGTATATTCCAGAGGTTACAGTGGCAAATGTGGAAGGCAAGGTCAATGGAGACGGCTCTATTGAACCGACAATATACATAGAGAGGAGGAACTGAAGTGATTGACGAAATCGAAAATCTGCCAGAGGTGAGCTTCATTGACTACATCACACTGGACGATGTGCAGAGGCAAATGGTGTCGGACTATCAGGAGAGATATGAGACACTGACCGGAACACCGACAACACTGGGAAGGGCAGACCCTCATGCACTGGTTCTGTATGCCTGCTCGATTCAGATATATCAGGCACTGCTCTATGTCGATCGTGCAGGGAAGCAGGACCTGCTGAAATACAGTTACGGCGAGTTTATGGACAATCTGGCCGCACTGAAAGGAATCAAGCGAGAACCTGCAAAGGCAGCAGTCGTGAAAGTCAAGTTCACACTGTCTGGCCTGCGTCCACATCCGGTCGCAATTCCGGCCGGAACAAGAGTCACGAATGGCGAACTGTACTTCGAGACGAATGAATATGCAGAAATCGCAACAGGGGAAGAAAGCATCGAACTGATCTGCACCTGCCAGACGGCAGGAGCGTCAGGAAATGGACTGATGGCAGGAGACATCAACGTGCTTGTGGACCCGATCGCATACATCCAGAGCGCAGAGAGCGTGGAAGAATCAACAGGAGGAACTGACATCGAATCAGATGACAGCCTTGCAGAGCGAATCTACATCGCGCCGAGCAAGTATTCAGTTGCAGGACCGGAAGAGTCATACAGATACTGGGTGAAGACTTTCAACTCATCCATCACGGACGTATACATCGACAGCGAGAATCCGACGGAGGTTCTGATCGAGTTCATCATGAACGATGGAGAACTCCCGAACGAGAGCATCATCCGGTCGTTGCAGGATTATCTGTACAACGAGAACATCCGTCCACTGACGGACAAAGTGATCGTAAAAGCACCGGACACAGTAGAATATGCGCTTGACCTGAAATACTACATTAACAAGAGTGATTCAGCGCAAGCAAACACAATTCAGAGTGCGGTCAATGCTGCCGTCGAGAATTACATCATATGGCAGCGGTCAAAGATCGGACGCGACATCAATCCGTCGAAGCTGATCTGTATGCTCGAAGATGCAGGAGCAAAGAGAGTGGAGATCAACGCACCAGTCTTCAGGAAGATTGAGAAGACAGCCGTGGCGAAGGTCACAACGAAGAAAGTGGCCTATGGAGGAATTGAGGATGATTAAACTGTCAGAGGGCGGAATTGCCGAAATGTGGAAAGATGAGAAATCACCAGAGATGCAGGCAATCAGTTACGCACTTCAAAAGGCAGTTGCAATGGTGATCGAGAAGGCAGAGAAGACAAAGTGCTTCTCTGACATCGACAAGCTGGATGAGAAAACACTGGATTATTTTGCGGTGGAGCAGAGGGCAATGTACTATTCGCAGACGTTGCCGATCGAGCAGAAGAAAGCGATCATCAAGAACACTCTGAACTGGTACACGAAGGCAGGAACCCCGGCAGCAGTATCAGAGATGGTCGATGTCGTTCTCGGAGGTGGAAAGGTCGTAGAGTGGTTCGACTTCGACGAGCCTCCATACACACCGGGAACATTCGACATCGTAACATCAGCATTGATGACATCAGACATCATGGAGGAGCTGACAGGACTCGTGCAGAAGGTCAAGAACGTGCGATCTCATGTGCGAAGAGTCATCGTCGAGAGAAATATTTCATCCGGCATGAATGCCTGCACATGGATGTTCTCAACACAGGACTCAATCGTCCCGAACGTACTGCTCGGAGACTACGATGTCCCGAACGGAGTGTATGCGGCCGGATATATTAGAGAGACAGTCGGAGAGACAACTGTCAGAAATGATATTCAGGTGCAGACCGAAACGGCAGCAGGCCAGAGCGCAGCAGGAGTGACCGATGTGGAGAACACAACGACAGTCCTGAATCATCTGACAACAGCCAGTGAAGCAAAAGAGAGCAGCGTGAACATTGCGCTGTATGGTGAAGTAAAAGAAACAAGTACAACAGTACGATAGGAGGAAATATAAATGCTTATTTGGAATCCCGGAAAACTGACGAAGGATGGAAAAGCACTGCTCGCAAAAGCGCAGGCAGGAAAATGTGCCATTCAGATCACAAAGGCACAGTCGGGAAGTGGCTCATATACTTCGAGCGAGGACATCTCACAGAGAACTGCGCTGAAGACCGTGAAGCAGACATTCCCGATCTCAAACAAAGTTATCAATACAGATTCAGCACTGGTGCTGAAGATCACAATGGAGAACAGCACACTGACAGCAGGATATGACATCACAGAGTTTGGTGTGTTTGCATCTGACCCGGACAAGGGCGAGATTCTGTACTCAATCGCAACAGCAAGCACATCTGACTATATGCCTGCATACAACGGAGTGGTTCCGAGTGTTATCAACATGAGCTACTATCTTGAAGTTGCGAACGCATCAACAGTGACCATCAAGTCTGCCGGAGCACTTGCCCTTCAGAGCGATCTTGAAGCACTAGAAGCAAGAGTGACAGCAGTGGAGAGCGATGCTCTGCGTGGCTATGGAGCAAGAAGAAAGGTCGGAGCATCTTCGACAACATGGGAGAGAGTCGGAGCAGCGGTCGGACTGGTTGCGAAGGCAGCAGTCGGAAACGGAACCGTGCAGAATGACTTCATGGCGAGTGTATATCCGTACAACTCCGTGAAGCCTTGCAACGTGGCAGAGGATATGAGCGTGAACGCATATCTCGGTGATGCGGACTTCCAGTGGGACGGAAGCAACGGAGATGTCATGCTTGAAGTGCCGCAGGTGTACACAGCAAGATATTTCGAGACAGACTCCGACGGAGTGAAATGGGAATACAGATGGGTGGCAGCAGGTCCGGTCGGAAGATGTCATCTTGACCATGCGTTCACCGACGGAGATCGTCAGAGCGAGAAGATTTACATTCCGATCTTCCCCGGCTCACTCAACACAGAAGGGACGAAGCTGGAATCAAAAGCAGGAGTTTTCCCGGCGCACAATAAAACCAGAGCGCAGTTCAGGACACTCTGCACAGCGAAGGGAGACAAGTGGTGTCTGGATGATGTCTGGACCATGCACCTGCTCGACACTCTGTTCATTGTAATGTTCGCAAGCACGAACGCGCAGTCAATCCTCGGAGCAGGAAGAACAGAGTTCCCTGAAGACGGAACGAAGGGTCTGGCACTTCAGGAAAGAACAGGAAACTATATCACCGTAGAGAAGACATACGGAAACAGATTCGCAGTCGGTCAGGGAATCTCAATCGGAGCAGGACTCTGGTCACAGAGTCTGGCAGCAGACAGAAGAGTCACAAAGATTGAGGATTCTTCCGAAGTAGAAAATGCAGTGTGCGTATATTTCGACGGGAACCCGGTGGCAATCAAGACAACAAGCGTGTTATGGTCTTCACTTCAGCCAACAGGAGCAACGATCGACATGGCATCACCGAACGGAAGAATTGAAGGCAAAACGAACGGAATGAGCGCAATCAGATTCTTATGGATTGAGGATTGGTTCGGAAATATGTGGCAGTTCCGCGATGGTGACAACATTAAAAACTGGCAGCACTATTATTGCAACAAGCGCAGCAGCTATGCGGATAAAGTATACGAAGGAGACTATTTCAAAGTAGGCTATGAAGCAGCGAAGGCGAACGGATATGTCAAAGAGTTTGGCTATGACCCGGAGTGGCCGGAAATTGAAATCTGCACCGATGCAACTGGCTCATCAAACACATACTTCCCTGACTACTACTATCAGGCCGAAGGCAGTGAGCTGGTCTTCTCTGGTGCTTACGTGGCCGACGGCTCCATTGCTGGCCCCTTCTCCCGGAACTGTAACAACGGCTCTGGGTACTCGGACTGGTACATCGGCGGCCGCCCTCTTGGTCGGAAATAACCATTTCGAGGGGGACATGGGGGATTCCCTCCCCCATGAAACCTTCCGGCAAAGGAAAAGTAAAGTGGAAAAATCATGCTGGAAGGATGCCGCCTGAAATGAGAGCAGAAAATAAATAAAATTGTAGGGTGTAAAGACACGAGCGGCTGGTCATCTCTGGTGCTAACGTGAACAACGGGTCCAATGCTGGCCCCTTCTACCGGAACTGTAACAACGGCTCTGGGAACTCGAACTGGAACATCGGCGGCCGCCCACTTTGTCAATATCTCGTTAATTTAGATACATTTCTCAATATTTGGTATAAATGTATCGTGACTTTACACTCCGTACTCCGGTACGGAACAGGACGAAAGTTCTGTCCTTGCCCCTTGGCAAAAATGAAAGCCGTGAATGGCATCGGCCAGTACCTTGCGTGGAAAACCGATGAGGCTGACAAAGAGATAGGAGAAACCATTTCAAAATGCAATTACAGAAACTGAAGAACATCGTATGGACGAAGAGAATCGGGCATCTGTTCGAGAGAGTGACGGATATTGAAAACATCAAACTCGCGATCAGGAGGGCATCAAAGCGAAAGACGCAACGGCCTTCCGTGCAGAGAATCCTGAATGACCTCGAAGGCTATGCCAGAAAGATTCAGGAAATGCTCCTGAATGAAACCTTCGTTCCGGCAAAATACACGATCAGAGAAATCTATGACGGTATCAAGAAGAAAAAGAGAGTCATCGCCGTGCCGAGATTCTATCCAGATCAGTGCATCCATCATGCGTTCGTTCAGGTCTTCAGAGAGATTGTTGAGCATGGAGCCGACAAGTTCTCCTGCGGATGCGTACCGGGCAAAGGTACAGACGGAGCACGAAAGATGATTAAACACTGGATAAAGAGTGACCCGATCGGGACGAGCAAAGTCCTGAAGCTGGATGTTCACCACTGTTATCCGACGATGAATCACGAGGCCCTGCGGCAGAAACTGGAAAAGAAAATCAAGGACAGGAAGTTCCTGAACCTCGCCTTCAAACTGATTGCCAGCTATCAACAGCCTATGGCAGATCACACGAGGATGCTTCCAGAGGCTGACGCGGTAGGGATTCCGGTCGGACTCTACACATCGCCGTGGTTCTGCAATTTCTTCTTTCAGGACATAGATCACATGATCGCGGAGAAAACAGGTGCAAAGCACCATACAAGATATGTGGACGATATAGTCCTATTTGATTCAAATAAACGGAGATTACACAAAGCACTCCGAATGATTGCGGATGAGTTGAGAAAGGTCAAGATGCAGGTGAAAGCAAACTGGCAGGTCTTTCCACTGAAGGACAGACCGTTGGACTTCTTAGGGTATAAATTCCATGCAGGAGCGTGGACAACACTGCGAAAGTCCATCATGTTCAGGATAAGTCATAAGGCGAAGAAGATTTCAAAAATCTCATACATTTCACCGACGAACGCATCCGGTATGATCTCATACATGGGATTCATTTACAATTCGGATTCATGGAACTTCTGGAAGGAACGTGTGAAGCCGTTTATCAATTTGAAACTGCTGAAAGGAGTAGTGAACAATGAGAACAGAAAGCAACATCAAGCCGCTTGTGCAGCATGAGATTGAGGCACTGCCGAAAATGGTCGGCAGAACCTGCACAGTCATTTTCTATGAGAACATCGAAGGCCCGATCGAGAAAGAAGAGGGAGATCAGGTGTACACCTATGACAGATACACTCTGGAAACACAGTACAGAGAGAATCTGGAAGAGTCCATCGAGAAGAACCGTGAAGCATGGTTGCAGAAAGCAATCAAGGCAGAGCAGGAAGGTGAAGAGAAGACCGAGATGGAGATTCTTCAGGAACAGGTGGCATCACTTCAGGATGAGAATGCAGCACTGAAAGCCAGCAACGAAGAATTGAGCGGAATCGTGGATGACCTCATCGTTGCAAGTTTGGGAGGTGAAGAGAATGTATAATCGTCTGAAAAAACTGTACCTTGCAGGAAGGTTGAATGACACAGGTCTGGAAAATGCGGTGGCAAGGGGATGGATTACCGAAGACCAGAAGGCGGAGATCATTGAGGCGAAGAAAGAACAGGACGCACCGAAAGAATAATTTCCAGTGCAGTCACGCAGGACATGACGGTCATTGCAGGAGAACTCTTGAAGAGTGCCGGGGACCGGAGTGTCCTGTTTTTGGTTCGTGCGGTGAATGTCAGGACTACCACATCCCGGCCGGACAGGAGCCGTGCAAGAATTGCCAGTACATGAATGTACAGTAACCAAAACAAGGAGGTGAGAAAGGTGGACATGACAGCGATCGTCATTGCGGCGAGCATTCCTTCAGCAATAACAGGCTTTTGTTTCTGGCTGATCGAGCAGAACATTCAGAAGCGAGCAGAGAAGGAACGCAAAGAAAGAGAGGCAAGACAGGCAAAGGTTGACGAAAGAGAGCGAGCCAGAGAGCAGAGCGAACTCTGCATCATTAACTGCATCAACGCTTCTCTGGCACTGGGAGAGGCAACGGCCAGAGCCGTCCAGAGGATTCCCGATGCTCATTGCAACGGAGATATGCACGCAGCTCTCGAATACGCGCAGAAAGTAAAACATGAACAGAAAGATTTCCTGAATGAACAGGCAATCAAAGCAGTTGTATAATTTCAAGGAGGAAAAGAACATGAAAAACATTAACTGGATGAAGAAACTGACAAGTAGAAAATTATGGACAGCAGTTGCGTCCTTCGTCTCTATGATGATCGTAGCAACAGGCGGAGCAGAGAACACTGCAACACAGGTGACTGCTATCATCATGGCAGGTGCATCCGTGATCGCATACATCATCGGAGAAGGTCTGACCGATGCGGCAAACGTCGAAATCGGAGAAGGACAGCTTCTGGAAGTGAATGACATTAAAGACGAAGACGAGCAGTAAGAACAGCAAGGAACAGGAGGCGGAGCAATCCGCCTCTTTTTGTGGAGGTATCAGGATATGAAAAAAGAACATCTTGAAATACTGGCAAAGATCATCGGCGGAGTGGAATCAGGTGGTCAGATTTACGGCGGCCAGAACTATGCAGCATATGCAGGCAAGGCGGCGAACTCCGCAAACGAGAAGACCTGTACTCTCGGATGGGCGCAGAACTATGGAAACGAAGGCAGAAGACTCTGCAAGATGATTCTAAACGCAGATGCCACAGCATTCAGAAAGGCAGATACGGCAGGCATTGAAAAGAAGTTGTCCGTTGACTGGGAGGCAACTGGATGGAATCCGTCAGCAGCGGAGAAGAAGGCACTGATCGCGATCATCACCACGGCGGCCGGGAAGAAGTGTCAGGACGAACTGTTCTCTGAACTGATGAACACATACATCAAGAGCGCAGAAGCATATGGAGTGACTGACATCAAAGCGCAGATGATGTGGTGTGAGATCGAACATCTCGGAGGACTGGGACCAGTGAAGAGAATCTTCGGCAGAGCGTCGAAGCCATACACACCGGACACGATCTTCACATCTCTCCTGCTCGATCAGCAGGACACCAGCAACAACAATCAGGTCGGGGACAAGAAGTTCCAGAGCAGGCATGAGTGTTGCGTCCGCTGGATAAAGCAGTATGTCAAAGACGAAGCAACAGATTCAGGAAAGGAAGAAAAGAAAATGTATTCAAGACAGGCAGTTGTCGATCTGGTGGAAAGCTGGGTCGGAAAGAAGGAAGCGGACGGCTCGTACAAGTACATCATTGACATTTACAACAGTTTCACCGGAGCACTTCCGAGAAATACGAAAATGGAATACTCGTGGCCGTGGTGTGCGTGTACATGGTCCGCGCTGGCAGTCACTCTCAAATATACTCCGATCATGCCGATCGAGATTAGTTGCTATTATCTGATCGAGAGAGCGAAAGCGATGGGAGTGTGGGAAGAGAACGACGGACACGTTCCGAAACTGGGCGAAGGTGTACTGTACGACTGGGAAGACACCGGAATCAGAGATAACACCGGAAACCCTGACCACGTTGGAACAGTAACCTATGTCAATCAGGCATCCGGTTACTTCGTAGTAACCGAAGGCAATTTTGGAAATGCAGTCAAGAAGAGAACAATTTCCATCAATGGACGCTATATCAGAGGATTCATCACTCCGAAGTATGACTCCGATGCAGCACAGAGTCATCCGGTTCAGACACCGGGCAAGAGCACTTCGACAGTGGCTCATGAGGTCATCGCAGGTCAGTGGGGAAATGGAGATGCAAGAAAGAACGCTCTGAAGGCGGCAGGATATGACCCGGCAGTCATTCAGGCAGAGGTCAACAAGATTCTGAACGGCTCCGCAGCAACTACAACCAAACCACAGTCAAAAGACCAGCCGATCACAAAGACCGTGAAGTCAACTTGCTATGCAAAGAGTTATGACAGAAGCCTTGCAGGAACTTACAAGACAACCGATGCGCTGTATTGCAGAAACGATGCAGGAAGCAACAAGAAAGCATTGTGCGTCATTCCGGCAGGAACTGAAGTGCATAACTATGGTTATTACACCACATACAACGGAGTGAAGTGGTTATACATCACAGTCACTCTCGACGGTGTTGAGTACATCGGATTCAGTTCAAAGAGTTATCTGAAGAAATAAGATGAGAAAGTAAAAGAGGACCGGGCAGGGAGTAGTTCCCTGTTCGGCCCTCTTTTTGTGCAATTTGCCTTTTGCAAAGTCCAGATCGCGCCCCGATCGGAGCCAGAGAAAAGCAAAACTGCACAAAAGAATCGTTTCTACTAACTACGCAGTACCGACAGGAGCACTGGATTCAAAGGCAACAGACAGTCTGCTTAGGCTGTTCAACA
>OLRJ01000375.1_pt1 | contig 46506 bp, 49 predicted proteins | sample 1672741 | NCBI WGS metagenome assembly OLRJ01 (sample SAMEA3136719, study PRJEB25190) | human gut metagenome | biome: human gut; feature: human-associated habitat; material: faeces | place: Austria | collected 2013 | reverse complement strand
GCTGGGAGAGCATCTGCCTTACAAGCAGAGGGTCATAGGTTCGAGCCCTATAGGTTCCATATGCCGCAGTGGCGGAACTGGCAGACGCCCGGGACTTAAAATCCCGTGGGTAGTGATACCCGTACCGGTTCGATTCCGGTCTGCGGCATTAGTTAAAAATGGGAGAAACGTTGAATTTACAGCGTTTCTCTTATTTTTTTGTTTTAAAATGTTTGAACACCTTTGAACACTTTATGATGAAATACCAAGATTCTGAAAAGCAAGCCTGTCATTCTTCCTCTTATTGACATTCCGCAAGTAATGCAATGTTGTAGCTGTCTCACTATGTCCCATTAAATAACTAAGGGTTGTAAGATTATTTCCGTCAAAAGCTGTTGAAGCATTGTAAAAGCGGATTTTATGACTGGAATGATAAGGAACACCGGCTTCTTTGCAATATTTCTTCAAACGGCGATTAAAGCTGTCTGTTGTCATAATCTCGCCGTTGGGTTCAAAGACATATATTCCATTTGGATTTAATTCCTTTGCTTTGTGAAGAATTTTAAGTGCTTCGTCTGTAAGGAACTGTTTACGGAATCCATGAGAAGTATTTCCTTTCATTTGATTTACTACTTTTACTTTTCGGCTTGAGAATGTTAAATCATCATTCAATGTACGTTCACAGGTCGCCTGTCTGTGAAGATATACAAGCCTGTTATTGTAGTCAATATCTTCCCAACGGATAGCTTTTGTTTCTCCAACACGGATAAACAGATAGAAAGATAACTGTATTGCAAGAGAATATGGCTCTATGATACACCGAAGATAATTTAATAACTTATGCGTATCATCACGGGAAAATACATTGTCACTTTGTACTTCTACTGGCTTATAGGTAAACTGTTTGAAATTCACATCAGAGACAGGATTATGTGATATAATTTCTTCTTCGATCGCATAACTCATGATTCCATTCAAAACAGAACGGGCATTACTGACTCGCTTGTGCGTGAACTGTCGGTCTTTTGTAGCTTCTCTGAAAAAGCGGATAAGCGTGATTGGTTTGATTTCGCCTATCTTCATTTTAACAAGTTCTGTATCTTTGAAAAATCTATTCCATTCAGATACATATTCTTGAATTGTTTTTGCTTTTACGGAAGTATAATCTCTTTTATACAAAAGCCATTCAGCATATAATTCTTCTAGTGTGACATTCTGACGGTTTTCAGCTTTCTGCTTTTCGATATAAAATCTGATGATTTCTTTTTCAAGGTTCTCTTTACTCTTCCTCTTAACAGGACGGCGTTTGTTAGGTTTGGTTTCATCGGGTAAATAAGTACGCCAGCTTTTTTCTGATTCCGAGTAATAAATTTCATATTTGTGATTCTTCAAGATTTTTTTATTTGCCATAATTTTAAAATCTTTGAAGACTTCATCTGTGGTCATGTTAGCACAGGTGGCTAACGTATTCAATAATGTTATATCTGAAAACGTAACGGGATTATCCATAAGATTCCCCCTTTACGCAAGGATTTTCTTTTTTAATTTTGATGTAGATAACACTGCTGTCCTTTAAGCATGAACCAGTAGATAAGAAAGCGTTGGTATCGTAAATTTGCCTTGTGTATTCTTTCTGAAAGACGATATTTTCTTTTTGTAAGTCATGTAAAATGTCTTCGGTCAGCATGACTTTTGTTTCGTGTGGAACTTTCAGATTTTGAGATTTAAAAAAGGCTTTTTTCTTATGTTCTTTCAAATCAAGGTCTTTTCCAAAATACTTGCTAAGATAACGACCTCTGTTTTCTTTGCTGTCTACATCAATGCGATTGATTTTAATAAATCCATGTGACCATAAATTCTGTAATTTTTCTTTTGCTATATACGGAAAATCAAAGAAAATAACATGATAGTGGATTGCTCCACGCTTCTGTTTCTCCCACGTTGCAAGGTATTTTAATAACTGGGTTTTGGTATGGTACAAATAATAATTTAATCGCTGGATAAAATACTTAAATTCTCGGTTAGTTATCAGGATTTCCTGAATGTTTTCTTTAAATGTCAGCGTTACAAATTTTGTTTTGTTATCAAAGTTGCAGTCAACAATACGGGCAATATCCCAACGAGCCTGTTCGTAATGCTTCTGCTTGCGTTTTAAACTGTCATATTGCTTATGAGCTGACATTTCATCAAAGTTTTTTCGTTTATTTGTGTCTGTTAAATCAGCCTTTTCTTTTGAGTGAATAAAAATAGGGTTTTCGTAAATATATACTTCTTTTGTAGTAGGAGTTTCAATGATTTTCGTATTGTATGCAAAACACTCTTTTGTTTTGCTCACGAATCTCACCTCATATCCCAATTTTTGTAATGAATGTTCCGATTGTTTTCGGAAGATGTTGTTTTATATATCAAGTATAGAGGTCAGCCAGTTCAGCACCTATGACGTTGTCCGGCACTGACTGGCTGACATAGTAGGGAAATTATTTCATTCCCACTTTTCTGATATTGGAAGCTTCTGCTTTGACAGAAAGACGTCCATTATAGAGACTAGCCCAAGTATGTAATCCATCAAATGAGACTGGAATCTGCCCTTTTTGTTCAAGTTCTTCGTTGGTAACAATCGCTGTGTTAGCTTTAATGCCTACTTTGACTTTCTCAAACTTTAATTTTGGAAGAAGAACTGTATAGTAGAATCCTAATTTTTCTTTTGTAGAAAAGTCTACCCAGTCAGAAACTTCTACTAACTGAAATTCCTCTTGCAGTTTGTCTGGATTTAAAATAAAGTCATTTCCTCTAATCATCGTTTCACCTCCTTATAGATATCTGATTATCAGATATTAAGATAATCTTATGATAAAACAAGCATTGCAGAATGTCAATAGAAAATATCTGAATATCCGATAAAAAGATTGACGGACGGAAAATCTTGAAATATAATGTGCTTATGAAGGAGGTGCTTGAACGTGAACAAAATAAAAGAATTGAGAAAAGAAAGCAATATCACGGTTGCGGAACTGGCAAAAGAACTGGGTATTTCGCAGAGTATGCTGACAAACTATGAGAACGGCAATGGAACACCGAGAGATGAATCTATATGGGAAAAGCTGTCGCAGATATTTGGAGTAAGTAAAAGCCATGTCATGGGACTGACTACGGATATTGAAACTACACAGAAAACCAATCGGCTGAAAGTAGTGGTTGATATGTCCCAGCCAGTATCCGTACATCCAAAGAACCAGACAGAACTTGATATACTGGTGAAAATGGATTTACTGGACGATGATGACACGGAGAAACTGCTGTGTTTTATCAATGAACTTCTTGCGAAAGACAAATATGAGGGAAGAAGAGAATCGGCGATAGAATATCTGGCAGAATAGGGAATGTGTAGAGAACCGTCCACTTGCCCAGCCGACCCTCCGCCCTGTTAGGAACCGTCGCTCTGGGCATCCTGCGGAACGTTAGTCTTTGAAAGATACGGACAGCAAATGAATAATGGTGGTAAGTCGAAAAGGATAGCAGACAGCACAGGTGGTGTGTTGTTATGTTATTCTTTTTTATTGAATTGCTTAGAAAATGGAACTATAATGTGGGGGGAGAATTAGACAATCTTGAAGTTATAAAGGAGAAACACTATGGGATTATTTGGTAAAAACAAAAAAGAGCGAGAAAAAGAGTATATGAACAGATTAGATGTTCCATTATGTTTAAAAGAAGACTTTGAATTGATTATTGATGATGTATTTACAATTATGGGGGTTGGAACAGTTGCCACAGGAAACATATCAACAGGAATGTGTAGAGAAGGAGAAAATGCGTGTGTTTATAAAACAAATGGAGGTGTATTAGAGACTATAATTACTAACATCGATATACATACAAAAGAACGAAAATCAAATGGTTGTGGATATAAAACAGAACATGTTGGACTTGGGTTAAGAGGAGTTTCTAAGGAACAATTAGAAAAAGGAGATAGAGTGATTGTAAAGAATGCCAATATGTATGGAATGTAATTACAAATTCAAGTTTGCAGAATCAAGAAAACTGGAATTTGAGGTGATGAAACTATGACAGAAATACAAATTGCATGGTTAGAATTGATGACAGTTGGAGGTCTTGGTGTAATATTGGTTTTACTAGGAGTTACTTTCAATATCATTGTAAAAAGACAGAATCAATTGTGTACAAAGCAGACAGACGGTATTGTTAAACAATATGGGTTTCCGGGAAATGGAAGGGTGTATCCAATCGTGGAGTACTTTGTGAATGGAACTTGTTATAAAACAAAGAAAATATTTTGTGGAATTAAAACAACGCAAATATCTGGAGTACCCGTACCGGTGAAATCAGAAGTCTATGAAGATGAAAAAGGCTGGCTACATGTAAAAACTGGATCCATTGCAAATTTGCGTCAACTTGCAGAGCAGTTGTGGCCTATCAACAGTAAGATGACAGTTTATTATAATCCAAACAATCCTAAAAAGTGCTATGTTGATAGACCAATTTCAAAAAGTTTTACTTCCATGATGTTTATCATAATGGGAATAGTAACGATACTCTTGAGTGTATTGGTATTCTTTTTGATGCAGCTATAAATTACAAAAGATAATTGGTAATCAGACAAAATTCAAGTTTGTAGAATTATAAAGGAATAATATTATTTTAAATGAGCTGTTCGGATTAAATGCGTTGCCCTCTAACGGGTCAAGGATGAACCATGATACAATCAAACTTGAGTATGGTATTAAACATCAAAATATTCGTAATTTCCTTTTAGTTAAGAAACAAATATAGTAAGAGCAAAATATCGCTCTTTTTTCATTCAAAAATAAGTTATACTAGAAACAGAGGTGATATCCATGATTAACAATAAAGAGAAAAAAATGATTCAAAGATATTGTATATATCCAAAGATTGCAGTGGTTGCACTCATCTTTTCATTTGTACAATGTGCATTAATAGTACCATTAGAGATGATAGATGATTTAGTATTCCAAAACAAAGGTTTTCAGCCTACAGGGATGTTTACTGCATTAGGATTTGTCATTATATATGTTATTATATTCTGTTTCTGTGCACTTGCCCCTAAGTTTGGAATGAACGGTAAGAAATGGAAATCTCTTATAGGTAGATTAAATGTGAAACAGTCAGAAACAGATTATTCTAAAGAGGTATCTGCTGCTTTGGCGTCACAAGCTGTTGGTCGATTCCTTAAAGAAAGTGATAATGATACTGCAAAGAATATAGGAAGTGCTATGCAGGTGGCTGGTGCAGTAAGTACAGTCTCTACATCTATAGATATGTTATCTGAAGCAGGAAGTAATGCCGAGAACATGGCACATGCTTATAGAATCCCTATTCCTGATATAAAAAAACAACTCATTGCCTTTGCAGTTATCCCAATACTTATTGTAGTCGGTACTTATATACCTCAATATATAAAAGGAAAGCAGGCAATGGATCAAAGAATTGCAGCTTCTGCAAAACAAGTAGAAATAGTAAAAAAGGCATTAGAACCTGTATGTGTAAGAGTACATGCAGACAATCCAAATGAATCACGTAGTAGATCAAGTTATACTGTTATGGGATATTTAAGAGATTCAGGTGCTACTGATTGTTATGTTCATGTTCAAGTCAATAATAGTGGTACTATCATCAATATCTCATATGTAGAAGGTGTGGATATTAATAAGAGTTTAGAAGAGAATTTAATGCAGACAGAAAAAGATTTTGCGACATTACAAAAGTCTTTTGAGAATTTAAATGTATCCGTATCTAATCCTGAGATATTATCTTATCAGGCTATTCCACAACAATTTAAAGATGAATTTCTAAATGGGACATTTTATAAGAGTTTCCGTTTCTATGATCAGGATGCGCCTATCAGTTTGTCTTGTTCATTTGATACAGAGACAGAAGATCAGTTTGATGAATATACAAGACCTAAAATTCATTTCTTCTTAGGATCAAAATAGACACCTTATGAATAATAAATTTGATGAACAAAATGATACAGTCAAATTTCAGTTGTTAAACTTATTAATATTTTATCACAGGCACACCTGAAATTCTATTTAAATTCATTTGCTTTGAGGATGCAGAATGATTTAAATATCCCAACATAGGCATACTTCTTATTGGACACGGAATCTTTCTTGTAAGAAAATTGGCAGTTGTATATAATAGTTACAGACCACAGAAAAAGTGGAATAAGCAGAGGAAAATGGATGATTATGAATTACGAAGGTATTTTAGAGTTTAAAGGAACATGGAGAAGGTATCAGGCAAGGGTTTTGGAACACGCAGACAGGTACATGGCAGATGGAAAAATACATATTGTAGCGGCACCCGGATCCGGGAAAACGACATTGGGAATTGAACTGATCCGCAGGATGAACGGAAAAGCACTGATTTTGGCACCATCCATTACGATCCGGGAGCAGTGGATCGCAAGGATTGAGGAAGCTTTTTTATGTGAGGGCATACAGGGGGAAGATTATCTTTCACAGAATTTAAAACAGCCAAAGGCGATCACGGTTGCAACCTATCAGGCATTACACAGTGCCATGACAAGATTTCAGGGAATACAGGAAGATGCAGGTGAGGATAGTGGCACAGGCACAGACGAGTGCCCGGCGAAAACAGAGACAAAGGAAGTAGATTACAGCGGTTTTGATCTGGTTGGGACGATGAAAGAGGCTGGGATCGAAGTACTCTGTCTGGATGAATGCCACCACTTGCGAAGTGAATGGTGGAAAGCATTAGAAGAATTCAAAAAACAGGTGAATAACCTTAAAATCATCGCTTTGACAGCAACACCACCATATGATTCCACACCGGCTATGTGGACGCGGTACATGAATATGTGTGGAGAGATCGATGAAGAGATTACGATACCGGAGCTCGTAAAAGAGGGAAGCCTCTGTCCGCATCAGGATTATGTTTACTTCAACTATCCAACAAAAGAAGAAGAGAAGGAAGTCAGACGTTTTGAAGAACGCAGTAAAGCAATGACAGAAAAAATCATGCGGGATACTCAGTTCCTTACGTACGTAAGAAGCCATAAGGGGTTCAGTGGACAGCTCTCAGATGATCTGCTTCTGGATAATCCGGCATATCTGGCATCACTGTTGATTTATTTACAGAGCAAAAATATTGCAATTCCGTCCAGATTACAGAGGCTTTTGGGGGCAAAAAAATTACCGGACATGAATGTGCAATGGATGGAGCGTCTGTTACAGGGATTCTTGTATGATGATGTGGATTCATACCTGTGTGACAAGACATATCGTGAATTGCTAATTGCTGATTTAAAATCCGACGGTCTGATAGAAAAGAAAAAAGTCGTCATGACGAAAAGTGCGGCAGTGGAAAAAATGCTCACAAATTCCCTTGGAAAATGTAACAGCATCCGTGATATTGTGTTCCATGAATATGAGGCATCCGGTCAGGATTTGAGGCTGCTTGTTTTGACAGATTACATCCGGAAAGAATATGAAAAAGCAATTGGAAATACAGAATATGATGTTAACTCACTTGGAGTGCTTCCGTTTTTTGAGATGCTCCGTCGTGACAATGAAAAGAAAAACGAACAAATCCGTTTTGGGGTGCTTTGTGGAACGATTGTGATCATTCCGGCAGAGGCAAGAGAAGCATTAGAGCAGGCGATCGGAATGAGCGGAAAAGTTACATTCAGCAGGATCGGAAATCTTTCTGAAACAGATTATCTTAAAGTGACAGCGGTTGGAAATGCACATTTTCTCACAGGGGCGGTAACAGATATTTTCTCAAAAGGCTATATGCAGGTGCTGATCGGTACAAAATCGCTGTTAGGGGAAGGATGGGATTCTCCTTGTATCAATTCCCTGATCCTTGCAAGCTTTGTAGGCTCATTTATGTTAAGCAACCAGATGAGAGGGCGTGCCATCCGTGTGATGAAAGAACATCCGGAAAAAACAAGTAACATCTGGCATTTAGTCTGTTTAAGACCGTGGAACGAAGTGCTAAAGGCAGATGACAATCAGATCAGTGAAGATTACAGTATGCTGGAGCGAAGGATGGAACATTTTCTCGGTCTGCATTATACAGAAAATACGATTGAAAATGGAATGAAACGGTTGTCAGTTATTAAAACGCCATTTAATAAAACGAATATTGACAGGATTAACAGACAAATGCTGAAAATGTCGGGGCAGCGCGATACGTTAAAAGAACGTTGGAACAGTGCACTTGCAGTCTATGACAAAATGGATATTGTGGATGAGACAGAAGTAAAAGACAAATTTGTCACAAGTGTTGTTTTCTGGGATGCGATTCTTACAATGATCCTGTCAGGAATTCTGTGTCTGATCGGGGCAATTGGGGCAGGTATTGTTGCTGCAGCGTCCCAAAATGGTATCCTGGCCGGAACCTGTTACTTCTTCATTGCTGCCGGACTGGCTGGAATTATGATACGTTTCCCGAAAATTTTCATGTTGGGAAGTCCGCTAAAAAGATTAAAGGCATTTGGAAATGGAATCCGCAAAGCATTAGAGGAGCAACAGCTTCTGGAAGAAACACACTGTAAAGTTGAGACAGAATCAAACGGACCGGATAACCATATTATTTATCTGTCCGGTGGAAGCGGCAGGGATAAAGCGTTGTTCGCACAGTGTGTCAATGAATTTTTTGATGTGATCGACAACCAGCGTTACATACTTGTGAAAAAGAAGGGACACAAAGGACTGAATGGTTTCTATGCCATTCCAAATTGTTTTTCGAAAAAGAAGGAGGATGCGGAACGTTTTGCAAAATGCATGCATCCGTATATCGGAAATTATGACTGTGTGTATACAAGAAATGAAAAAGGAAGGGAACTTCTGTTAGAAGGCAGGGTGAAGGCACTTGCCAATCGGGAGGAGCGGTGCATTTCCCACAAAAAAGTAAAAGGGGCGTTAGAGTAGAAAACATATTGACAACGAAATATAAAAAATTTGTAGAATTCAAAATTTAATATGAAATGTGAGATAGAGCGTATGGAAATAAACTATACGTTCTATTTTTTTGCCTTTTTGAGAAAAATGATTAAAAAACTATTGACATTTTGTTACTGGGAAAACTGCTAAATCAATTCTTATTTCTGTAGGTGTGCGTTTATCAGCTTTTAACTTGGAAAGTATTGCTAGTTTAACTGCAACAGATGAGTTGGAACTTGATTTGGTGGGAGAAAGAAAAACTGCAATCTTTGCAGTTATTCCAGACAATGATTCAACATTCAACTTTCTTATCGGTATGCTTTATACGCAGCTTTTTCAAATGTTGTATTATCAGGCGGATATTGTTCATGGTGGTGCTTTACCAGTGCCCGTACATTTTCTTATGGACGAATTTGCGAATGTGGCTTTACCAGATGAATTTGACAAATTGCTTTCTACAATGAGATCACGACTTATTTTTGTTTCAATCATTATTCAGAATCTTGCTCAAATCAAAGGACTTTATAAAGACAGTTGGGAAAGTATCGTAGGGAATTGTGATACATTATACTATTTGGGTGGTAATGAACAGAGTACGCATAAATTCATGTCAGAATATTTGGGAAAAGAGACACTTGATACAAATACTTATGGTAAATCAAGTGGGAGGTCAGGAAATTATTCAACAAATTATCAACAGGCTGGAAGAGAATTACTTACACCAGATGAAGTTAGATTGTTAGATAATGATTATGGATTGCTTTTTATTAGAGGAGAAAGACCTGTGTTTGATAAGAAGTATGATATTTTGAAGCATCCAAGAATAAATGAAACTACGGATGGAAATACAAAACCATATCTACATGGTAAAATCAAATATTCAATTGATGACTGGCAAAATATTTTATTGAGCGATAGAGAATATGAATTATTAAGTGATGAAGATATGGACAACTACTTTAAACAATTAAATAGTAAATAGGAAAGTAGCTTTAGAAATAGAGCTGTTTTTATTTTGAAGGGAGAAAAACAAATGAGAAAATATTTAAAAAAATATAAAAAAACAATGAAGATATTTTTTGTTTATGCATTTAATATCTTTTTAATGAATTTCAAGGTAATTCAAGTTTATGCAGATGGAGATCCATTAACAGTTGTTAATAATCTTTCAACTTTTGTTTTTAGTTTAATTAGAGCTATTGGAATGATCATTTTAGGGTTTGGAATTGTACAGTTAGGATTGAGTTTAAAAAGTCACGATCCATCGCAAAGAGCAAATGGATTTTTAACTGTAGCAGGAGGCATCGTCATTACCTTCGCAAAAGAAATTTTAAATACGATTACAGGATAGGAATTTTAAATGGGCAAGGCAGGTGATAGATATTGGGTAGTATTATTGATAACTTAACAAATGCAATCAATACATGGAATGAGAAACTCGCAGAAATATGGTTGTTACTAACACAGACACCTCAAAACTTTAAAGGCGGAAATATTTGGAATGTGATTGTGAAGATACATGGAGGTTTGCAAGCCATTGGACTTGCCATTCTTGTTCTTTTCTTTGCAGTAGGAATGGTAAAGACATGCAGTAATCTAAACGAAATAAAGCGACCCGAACAGGCAATTCGTTTGTTTTTAAGGTTTGCAATTGCAAGAGGGTTAGTTGTTTATGGAATGGAATTGATGACAAAATTATTTGAAATAGTACAAGGTATAACTTCTCAAATTATGACAACAGTAGGTGTTGGAACAGCAACATCTACTACTATTCCTCAAGAAATCATAGATGCAGTAGAGGATTGTGGTTTTTTGGAAAGCATACCTGTTTGGGCGGTAACACTTTTAGGTGGTATTTTCATTACGATTTTGTCCTTTGTCCTCATACTTACTGTTTATGGTCGCTTCTTTAAATTGTATATGTATACGGCCATTTCTCCTGTGCCACTTTCTACTGCTGCAGGAGAAAGTACACAGTCAGTAGCGATAACGTTTATTAAGTCTTATGTGGGTGTATGTCTAGAAGGAGCAATTATAGTTTTAGCTTGTATTATTTTTTCACAATTTGCGGGGTCACCACCAGTTGTAGACAGTGAAGTGAGTGCAATTTCTATGTTGTGGAGCTATATCGGAGAACTTATTTTCAATATGCTGATTTTAGTTGGTACGGTAAAAATGTCAGATCGAATAGTTAAAGAAATGATGGGATTGTAATACTTTCATCTAAAATATTGAATATATAGTATTATAAGGGTATAATATTACTAGAATATTACTATATTGGAGGTGCTTATTATGAATATTCGTCCATCTGCAGCAATTAGACAAAATTATAATGAAATTGCAGACCTTTGTAGGACAAGTCAAGAACCTGTATATCTCACAAGAAACGGTGAAGGTGATTTAGTTGTTATGGATATGGAGACATTTAGTCGTAGGGAAAAAATGTTAGATTTACGTGAACAACTTCTTTCTGTAGAAGAAGATAGAATGGCAGGAAATAAAGGGTATACAATTGATGAATTAGATAAATACCTTGATGATATTATTTCAGGAGTATAGAAAATGGAATGTGAGAAATATAAAGTAATTATTTCAGAAAAGGCAAAAAATATGCTTGCATCAAATATTGCTTTTATTGCTAAGGCAAGTGCTGATGCAGCAACAAAACAAAAAAAAGCGGTTATTGATGGTATACGATCATTAGAGCAAATGCCCAAACGCTATCCTTTTTTTAACGAAGAATATATACCACCAAACAAATATAGAAAAATGTTTATAAAAAAATGGTATTTGATTTTATATCAAATTCAAGAAGATGTTGTATACGTTGATTATATACTTGATTATAGAAAAGATTATCAATGGTTAGATAAGTAAAGAGTTAATGGCAAGAGAAATTTCCTCTTGCTTTTTATTTGTGAAAAAAGAGGAAGGAGTAATATGGAAGTAAAAATTAATAAAGAGATAAGAGAATATACAGAAGGCATTTTTTTAGGATTATCCCTAAGACAATGCTTTTTTTCTTTTTTAGCGTGTGTAATGGCAGTTATATTTTATTTTTTATTCATTGATCATTTAGGAATGGAGATAACAAGTTGGTTGTGTATGATTTCAGCTGCACCATTTGCAGCATTTGGATTCATTAGATTTCAAGGAATGAATGCTGAACAGATTGTTATATGTGCGATCCGCTCACTATTGATTAAACAGCATAATTTGATATTTAAACCACAAAATTTATATTACGAATATTTAAAAGAATTTTTAGAAATTAAAAGAAAGGAGTCTATTGATCCAAATGATAAAAAGCTACGAAAGATTAAAAAAACAAAACAAAGAAAAAATAAGCGTTCCCAAAAGCGCACAGGATCTAATTGATATTGATACCATCTATAAAGATGGTATTTTTTGTTCTAAGAACAAATATTCTAAAACATATAGATTTAAGGATATTAATTATTCAATTGCTTCAAAGGATGAAAAGGTTGGATTGTTTTTAAATTATAGTGAATTGCTTAATTCATTAGACAGTTCAACAATGACAAAGATTACAATCAATAATAGAAAAATTAATATAAAAGAATTTAAAGAAAAGATTTTAATTCCATTAAGAAATGATCATCTTGATAAATATCGAAAAGAATACAATGATATGTTATTAGAGAAAGTATCTGGAGCAGATGGAATTACTCAAGAAAAGTATATAACAATAACTGCCTTTAAAAAGAATGTAGAAGAAGCAAGAAATTTCTTTTCAAGGGTAACTGTGGAATTATCATCTCATTTTTCTAAATTGGGTTCTCAATTAGAAGAACTTGATGCTATTGAAAGATTAAAAATTCTTCATGATTTTTATAGAAATGGACATGAAGAACAGTTTTCATTTGATATGGATGTTTCAATGAGAAAGGGACATCATTTTAAAGATGCTATCTGTCCACAAATGCCAAAGTTTCATGATAAATATTTTCAATTAGGAGATAAGTATGGAAGAGTTATGTATTTAAGTGAGTATGCAAGATATGTAAAAGACAGTTTTATTTCAGAACTTTGTTCATTAAATAAAAATCTTATGTATTCAATGGATATTATTACAGTTCCAACAGACGAGGCAGTAAAAGAAGTTGAAAGAAAATGGCTCGGTGTTGAAACTAATATCACAAATTGGCAAAGAAGACAGAATGCTAATAACAATTTCAGTGCTGTAATTCCTTATGATATGGAACTTCAAAGAAAAGAGAGCAAAGAATTTTTAGATGATTTAACAGTAAGGGATCAACGTATGATGTTGGGCTGTATGACAATCGTTCATTTAGCTGATAGTCTAGAAGAACTTGATAATGATACAGAAGCACTTATGGCGATTGCAAGAAAGTATATGTGTGAATTGGATATATTGTTTTTTGCAAGTAGACAGCTAGATGGGCTATCAAGTGTTTTACCAATTGGAACAAATAAGCTAAATATTATAAGAACATTACTTACAGAAAGCATGGCTGTTTTTATACCGTTTAGAGCACAGGAAGTTGTTGATGATGGAGGCATTTGGTTTGGACAAAATGCTATTACAAATAATTTAATTATGTGCAATAAAGAAAAATTGATGAATCCTAATGCCTTTCAGTTAGGAGTACCCGGCTCTGGAAAATCCTTTTTAACAAAGGAACAAATCGTATTTTTAGCTCTTGCAACTCAAGATGATATTATAATTTGTGATCCAGAAGCAGAGTATTCGCTTTTAGTTAAAGAGTTGGGAGGAGAAGTTATAACGATTGCAGCAGGAAGTGAAAATCATATTAATGCAATGGATATGCTGGAAGGTTATGGTGATAGTGGTAATCCAGTTGGAGATAAGTCACAATTTATCATGTCTTTATTTGAACAGTTGGATAGAGATGGAATTAAACCAGTAGACAGGTCAATTATTGATAGATGTGTAACTTTGGTATTTCAGGATTATTATCGAACAAGAAAAATGCCTACACTTGTTACGTTGAGAGAGAAACTGTTAGAACAACCTGAAATAGAAGCAAGAAGTTTGGCTTTGAAACTTGAACTGTTTACAGATGGATCATTGGATGCATTTGCACACCAAACAAATGTAAATACTTCAAGCAGAATTGTATCGTATGATATTTTTAAGCTTGGAAAACAATTAAAGACAATGGGGCTATTAGTAATCACAGACGCAATGATTAACCGTGTTAATGAAAATTGGCGAAAAGGTAAAAGGACACACATCATTCTTGATGAATTTCATGTGGTTTTTGAAAATGAAGAGAGTGCTTCTTTCTTTAATTCGGCATGGAGACAATTTAGAAAAAGAGATGGCTATCCTATTGGAATTACACAAAATGTTGAATATCTGTTAGATAGTGTTCAGGCAAGTACGATGCTTTCTAACAGTGAGTTTGTTGTTATGTTAAATCAATCATATCAAGATAGAGAAAAGCTTGCGAAATTACTGAATATCTCTGATGAGCAGTTAAGTTATATAACTAATGCACAATCAGGGTGTGGACTTATTAAGTATGGTGGAAACATCGTACCTTTTATAAATAGATTTCCAAAAAATACATTGTTATATAAATTGATGTCAACAAAACCATCAGAAAAAAATAAATAATATTAAATATAAGCGAAAGGATATGAATACATATCTTTTCGCATTTCATGAAGGGAGAAACCATTATGGATAAACAATTGCCAGCAATATACAATGATCCTTACATTAGTGAATATTTTAAGATACTTTATAAGGAACATAAAGAAAATAAAATAAATGAAACTAAAGAATTACTGGATTATATTTCAAATATGGAAAAGAAAATAGATTATATGACAAGTGAAGTCTTAGAATTAAAGAATACAATAGAACAATTACAAAATCCAACTATTCGAGAAACTATGAAAAGTATAACTGAAGATATAAAAAAGACAGTAGATAATGGAAAGAAACAATTAAGTAATATAAAATCAAATATTTTATCTTCAGTAAAAGAATATGTGAATCAGTTTAAACAACATGGTAAACAGGCAGTTATCAAAACGATTGAAATTTCACATTTTAAAGTGGCTCTTGGAAAATTCCATAGATCACTTTTTAAATGTGTTAATAAAACACATCTACTTATAAATAAATGTGATGCTGTTACTAATGAATTAAGAAATACAAAGATGAATTTTAAAAATATCGGAGCAATTATTATGGGGAAGCCACCAGTTAATAAAAGACCAGAAGTGAATAAAATGAATTTTATTCAAAGAACATCACGTTCAATGCTGTTTAATTTAGAAAAAATGATTGCAAAAACTTCAAAGATGATTCATCGAGTGGATAATATAGATAAAAAGTCTGTAAAAAGTGAAATAAAATATTTAGAAAGCAAGACGGCAGAAAAATCAATAAAAAATAAAATGAAAGAAAAAATAAGATAGTGAGGGGAATATAATGAAGTATTTTAACAATGAACATAAAAAAGCATATCATTTAGCTATAGAAAAAAGTGGAATTAATGATGTTTATCATCAATCGCTATTTTATACATTAACCATTGATAAAGATTGCAGAGAGCATATTAATGATCTTTATGATTTTAATAGAAATAGTATTAAACTGTCAGGACTAGGTAAATCATGGCATACTTCAGGATCAATTAATACAACGCTGATGGGTTTCAATTTGTTCAATGGTTATGTAGATGAAAAAAATGCAAAAGCTTCAACACCTTATGAACTGTTTTCATGTGAATACAGTTCTTTTTTTATGGAGTCAATAAAATTAAGATATCCTGAATATTATAAATCTAGAAAAGATAAGAGTTTTGATAACTGTTTATGATAAAGAATATTAAGACAAAAGAAACAATTAAGGATATTAAGACTCTTGATAAGAAAAAGATGCTAGATTCTTTTAATAAAAAGCAAAGTATTAATACAAAAAATAATGTACAGGATAAAAAGGAAAATAAGGAGTCAAATTATGCAATAAATAAAATCAAAGGTACAAGTGAAAAAACACTTGTTAGTGCTAGAATAAAAATAAAGAAATATCGAAACCAAAAAAGAAAAAATGAAAAGCTTATAAAAGAATACAGTACAAAAAAGGGTAATATCAAATTAAAAAACATAAAATTATCAACAGCTAAGAATAAAATTAATTCCAGAACAAGTGGTAATTTATCGAACACAATTAATCAAACTTTGTCGAATCAGACAATAAGTCAATCAAGAATGTTGAACAAATATAGAAAATCATTAAATAAGTTCAATGGAACAACCACGATGAAATATTCAGGTAATAAAATTATAGATTTTATAAAAAAGCTGATAAGTTTTGTAAAAAAGCCAATAGCAATCATGAATCATTTGATTTCTTATGGAACAGGAATGATTATTCTAATAGTGATTGTTTTATTTATTGGAGTATTTTCTGCTTTGTCAGATGATTCTAGTGTAAATACGTCTGTAGAAGGACTTAATTCAGAAGTAATAGCTTATACACCAGTGATTGAAAAATACGCGTTAGAAAGTGGGATTGGTGATTATGTTTCTTTGATACAGGCAGTAATGATGCAAGAAAGCGGAGGAAAGGGAAATGATCCTATGCAGTCATCAGAATGTGAATTTAATGAAAAATATCCAAGGGTGCATAATGGAATAACAGATGCTGATTATTCCATTAAGGTAGGAATACAACATTTAGCTAGTTGCTTAAATGATTCAAAAGTAGCTTCAAGTGGAGATACCGAGCATATATCATTAGCCCTTCAAGGGTATAATTATGGAAACGGATATATAAGTTGGGCAAATGAACATTTTGGGGGATATACTAGAGCAAATGCAAAGGTGTTTTCTGATGAAATGAAGGCAAAATTAAAAACAAATGTTTATGGTGATCCTGATTACGTTGCACATGTTTTAAGGTATTATCATATTGGAAATAACAATATAGTAGAAGTTGCAAAGTCACAAGTTGGAACAACAAGTGGAAGTAAATATTGGACATGGTATGGATTCAATAAAAAAGTAAATTGGTGTGCCATTTTTGTATCATGGTGTGCAAATGAAAGTGGAATGTTAGATGATAGTTCAGTACCAAAGTTTTCTCTATGTACAGATGGAGAAAATTGGTATAAGAAAAATAACAGATGGAAAGATAAAACTTATGTGCCAATGACAGGAAATATTATATTTTTTGATTGGCAACAGGATGGTCATACAGATCATGTAGGTATTGTTGAAAAAGTTGAAAATGGAAAAGTATTCACTATAGAAGGTAATAGCAAAAATGAGGTTAGAGAAAAAAGTTATAATTTAAGTAGCAAATCTATTTATGGGTATGGAGTTTAAAAAAATTTTCTGTCACTAATTTATTTATTGTTATATTCTATAATCACTTTTTCATTTGGAAAAAATTGAGATGATTTTTTTGGTAAGATTATATTTTAGAAGTTTTTAAAGTTAATACGTAAAATATTATTTTTCATAGTATTAAGAAATTCATCTCTTAATCGTTGACTATTAAAATTATGCGGGTAATGTGCTCATTATATAACAAAAAGAACAATGTTACAGTTTTGACTATTTCATTGTTCTTTTTTTATTTTTTTCAGAGAATTTTGTTACAGATCCAGTCACTTTATTAATTTTAAGAACTTATTGTAAAACTAAAATTATAATTTGAACTATATTTTTTTGTATTAAAGTCATAACCTTTTACTGTAAGGTAAATGTATAATTTATTATTCTTTTTTTCGTGTTTTCTTGAAACCATTGTGATGCTATATCCATTATTGTTTTTAACTGCATAATTTCCCCATGAATTAAAGGATATTACCTTAGTACTGAGATCTTTATTAATAACAACACATTGTTCAAATTGACCATATTGTCCTACTTTAAAAGTATCTGATCTTCTAACAAACTGCTGATATTCTGCAAAAACTTGGATAGGTATTAATAGAACTAATAAAAAGATAAATAAAGATACATATTTTTTGATTTTAATCACCCCTCCTATAAAATAAATATTAATGAAAACGTTTTCTATCTTAAATATAGCATGAAGAATATTTTTGTCAATAAACACATATATAAAATAGGTAATATTATAAAATAATAAATAAGAATATGACTTGTTAGCATCGTATAATTTTGAAGTCTACTTTTAGTTGTTATGTAAGTAGTCTCTAAATTAAGGTAGAACGATAATTTATTATTTTTTAATTCAAACTATATAAACTAGTAGTACTTGAATTAAAATTATTGTATATGAAAAAAGTATTGTTGGAATACTTGGTTATTTTAATTATAAATTTTCAAATATTTTACGAAAATAGTGGATAGATATATCTTGAAGAGTGGTTATATGAAGGTATAAATGTGTATGCAAAGGAAAACTTTATATAGTTTATTTTCAAACGAGCGAGAAATAAAATTAGACTTTCTTAAAATAAGTAGGAAATCTATAAAATATATAGATAAAGTCAAAATTTAAATAGAATTCAAAAAATAAAAAAGAGGAGAAGAATGACTTGAACTGTCTTGCTTTTCCTCTTAAAAAGTACAAAATATATTTTAAATATGTAAAAAATGTATGCTATTTATATATATTTATTATTTTAAAGAACCGTTTGAACTACATATTAATGTAACGGTACAATTTTGTGTTTCGACTGCTACACCATCTACATATCTTTTTGCTATTGCTTTAGCAGTAGCTTTATTTCCTGACTTGGAAGCGCTTTTTGAAGAAATTTTCCAGTTGGTATTTTTAGATGATGCTTCAGCAACTGACTTTGTACATGTTGACGAAGAACCAGTATATGTAAATGTACCTGTAACAGTAACACTAAACATTATTGCACCTTGAGCATTTTTGTAATTTGCAGTTTTTCTTGCAGTTTTTTGATTAGCTGCTCTTGCCATGGATGTTTCTTCTATAATTGTTTCTAGATAATATCCGTTATCTAATTTAATTATTTCTTTTTTTTGATCCAATGCAGATACAGGTAATGATAAAAACAAAATACTGCTTACTATAGTTAATAATGTAATAATTTTTTTCATAATTAGTTCACCTCTTCTATTGTATATTCTATATGTTTTACTTTTGAATTTTTTGAATCATGGTAACTTTTATAAATAAGTATTCCACGCCATAAACAGCATACTAAAATGGCTACAGTACATATAATGATTGCTTTTTTTAAAATATTTCTTATTCGAGATTGTTTGATTAAATAATTAGCGTCTTGATCTTCAAAATATGAAATAATAATATCAGAAGGATAACCAAATTTATTACATAAATCATCATAAGTTATATTAGTTGAATCGATATTTTCAACAATATTTACTTTTAATCTTTTTAAAAAAATTTTTTCATTTTTTGATAAAAATGGAAAAAAATGTTTACAATCTTTGATATATTTATTTACATTTCTATTCATTTTCATATTTGTTCTCCATAATTCTTTCAATACTATTAATCATTATTAAATATTCTTCATATAGTTTCTGCATATGTGTAATGCCCTTATCCTCAATATGATAATAAATCCGAGTTTGTCTTTTACCAACCAGTCTTTTTTCATCACTGATTAAGCCTTCATCTAATAATCTATATAGAATAGGGTACATTGTACCTTCGGCTATATGTATTGTGCCATTTGAAATTTTATCTAGAGTTTGGACTATTTGATAGCCGTAGCAGTCTCCCTCACTGATTATTTTTAATAGCAACATCTCCATTTTAAAAAAACCTTTTGTATTTTTTGCCATATTAATATCACCTATATAGAATTATAAATGTATACCATATTTAATTCAATACCTATATAAAATAAGTAATAGTTGACATACGCTCGTTAAATGATATACTTTAATTGAGGGAAGCGCTTACTTTAATTACAAGAAAGGATTAATAACTATGAAAAAAATTATTGCAGCACTAATAAGTTTAACTTTATTTTATTCATCTACTGTTTGCATATTTGCAATAGAAAATCAAGAATGCCCATATTATGAAGAAATAACAGATGTTATCGAACTAAAAAAGGGTCCTGTTTTATATCTTAATGAAAAAAGGAATGATACTTACTGGGAATTTTCTGATAATGAAGAGGCTTTTAAAACAATTAATAGTCTAGAACATGATTTAATAAGTATATTGTCAACGAATTATAATCTAGATAACCTAGAAAAAAGTAATTGGTTAGATTATAAAAATGCTTTAGAAAATGAAATTAGTTTAAATCATATAAGTGAATCTTTCCATACACAACGTTTGTTAACTTTTTTTAATGTTTGTGATAATTGTGATCTTAATAATGAAATAAGACAAATAGTTAAAACAGATGATTATTCAATGGATGAATTGGCAGTACTTATGCCTTATACAAGCCCATATTATAAAGAGTATGAAAGAAAGGCAACAATAAATACTTATACTACAATGAATGTTACCAATGCGATAAATTATGCTGATAAATGGGCAAGTAGCTATAACTATTCTTATGCATGCTTTATTAATGGGGACTGTACAAATTTTGCTTCTCAAATTGCTAGAGCGGGAGGAATTAGTAACCGAAGTAATTGGTATTATAATTCTACTCAAAGTTATTCAACGTCTTGGGTAAGGGCGGATACATTTGTCAAAACTTGGAAAGTTGCTTACTCTACAACCAGCTTTAAAACATTTTCAAATAAAGTTTCTAAAGGAAAGTTTATTGCATATGATTCTGAAGCTGATGGAAAGTGGAATCATGTTGCTTTTGTAACAGCTATTGGCTCACAAAAAAGTAATTACAGGGATTTCAAAATTGCACAGCATACAAAGAATTATCATGCTTGGGTTAGCAGTGACACAAATGGCTGGGAAAATGTTTCAGGGTTAAAGGCGATTATAAATACTCCAAATTAGTATGAAAAGAATAATTATTCTTTTTATTTCAATTTTTGTTCTATTGATTGTATATGTTTCTACTCCTAGTGTTTCTGAAGAACAAATGAGGACATTGTTTTATGAATATATTCAAAGAACTTTCAAAGAAGAGTATAAGAAATTTAAGATTATATCTGATGTTGATTTAACTGTACCAGGAAATCAGTATCATCGAGGTTATGCAGGATATGGAAAAACATATAGCATTGAGTATGTTCATAAAGAATACAAATGGATTTTTATTGAATTATGTACGAACGGAAACAATATAGTTTGTGACAATAAAAATAATATAAAAAAAGAATTTAAATACAATAAAATATTCAATGAATATTTTATTAATGCATTTAAAATTGTAGGTGTTGAACCTGTTGGAATTATTGTTGAAATGAATGGAAGCATTAACGAGTACGAACATGTTGATGAAATTAAACCAAACTTAGAATTTATAATCAAGAACCCAAAATATTTTAAGCCTCAAATTAAAGTAAATACATCTTTAGTGTCATTAAAAGAATTTGAAAAATTGAATTATCAAATGTCAGAAATATTTGATGATATTGAATATTATGATGAGAATGATGCAGATATAAGTTATTCAGCAGAGGATATGATAAAGAAATTGAGTGGGTCAAATTAATAATCAAATGATTCTTTAAGTAATAAAGAATTATTTATTAAGATTAAAGACCAATTTGTTCTATTTTTTATAATATTTATCAGTATATGTTATTTTGTTCCTGTGGGAGAAAATGAATTATGAAAGATATTGATGAAATGACAGATACAATAGAATTGTTAAAAAAAGGAATAAAGAAACAACTGGAATCTGCTATAGTTACATTGCAATTGATACATCAACATGAAGAATGTCCAGAAAATATATCTAAAATGTTATATAATCAAATAGGTGTATTAGTTTTTTGTAATGAAGAATTAGATAAACTCTTTAAATATTTGAATTTTTTAGATGGTTTAATTGATTACATTTCCTAAAATAATTGCAAAGTATTAAAACAAAATTATAACAAATATATGTATCAATAGAGACTAGAAATTAGATTTCTAGTCTTTTATACCCTTTATAAGATTTTATATTTTATTGTATTTGTTTATTATAATATATGATATATATCTATAGTAAGGAGGAAAGGATAATATTTTTTAAAGATGTGGAGGGAATATATTGAAAAATAAAAATATATTATTAGATACAAATGCTTTTATTTATTTGATGAGGAATGAAAAGGAGTGTAGTAATACTATTTCTTTAGAAAATAGACAAATAAACGAAAGTAAGTTTTATGATGAATGTAAAAATGCGAATTATCTTTTTATTACATCTCAAACATTATATGAGATTTTTTGGCAAAGTATTAAAAAAACAAAAAAAATTGATCAATTTGCTTATTATTATGATCAAATTATTAAATTTAAAAATAAGTATAATGTAAAATTTTCTATATTGAATGATACAGATGGTGAGTTTGAATTGAGGTTATTTGAAGATCAATATAAAGATAATAAAGTTGATATTAATCATTTTATTGAACGTAAAAGAGAGTACGAAGTGAAAAAAATAAATGAGTTATTAATCAAAGTATGCTTTTCAATAACAGAATTTCTCGCAGAATATTATGGTATTTTACTCTTAAGAAATTTTTATTATGTAGCAGGTGTAATATGTGAAATAAAACTAAATGAAATTTCATATAAATATTATTCGGATTTAAAATTAAAAAATGAATGGTATGATAAAGAAATAGATGACCTATTTAATTTTCTTTTGGAAAATATGATTTCATATATTGAGCCACAAATAAAAGAAAATGGACATAAATTTCCCAAAATACAAAATGTAAAAGGGACAAAATATGTTCATAAACTATTTTGTAAATTAAAAAAAGATGATAAAACAGTGTTTGAAAAATATGATAATCATTTAAAAGGATTAGTGGAAGAATTAGAAAAAATGGGAATGTCAAAAAATTGCATGAAATATTGGATTAGAATGTGTCGAAGATGTGTTTATAGTGGGGCAAAAATAAAGAAAAATGATGGATTAGATTATTCTATAGTAACATGTATGGACGAATCTATAGTTATAAATAAAACAAATAATATGATAAACACAAATGATATTATTTTTGTTACATTTGATACAAATCTATATAATTTTTCAAAGGAATGTGATGTGTTATATTCTAAAAAATTTTATGACAATTTAATGTTTGAATATAGATAGGAATATTAATTTTAGGAAATGAATATTAAAATAAATAGTATATATCTGTAATAAGTATAGAAAAGAAATAAAACTTTAATGATTAAGAGATTTCAATAGTATTATTTATGTTGTAAAATAAAAAATAATTACTTGCTTTTTTAAAGTAAGTAAGAAAAGGGGTATAGAAAACTAATATAAATGTTAGTTTAATCTATAGCCTCATTTTTTATTTTCCAATAATGTTGAATTTTTTTAAGTTCATCTATGCTGATTTTTAAAATATTATTTTTAATGCTATCAATGAAATTATTTCTTGAACGAATGCTACTAAAATATTGAGCACTACCTTGAATGTGCTGATCATCTAAAATTTCTATTAGCATTTTTGAATGTTCAACTCGATAAATCTTATTAGGATAATTATTTTTGTCACAATTTGAAATATCTTTGAAATATATAGTATTTTCCATGAATACAATCACCTCAATTAGTTATTATATCAGTAAAAATTCCTATTAATAGTCTTGACATCAATTTGCAATAGAAATTTATGTTGGAAAAGCACATTTGTGCTTAGAAAATGTAATACATTAAAATTGTAAAACGTTTTACAAATTACAAGAAGAGGAGTAAGTGAGAAATGATTTATTCTAATGAAGAAATTGAGCTTACTCTAAACTTATATTCTATTGCCAAATCACATATAAATGAATTAAATCAAATGGGATTTGAAAAATGAAAATATTTTTAAATGACAAAGAAATTCTTTATTTATATTTTTATAATGGAGTGTAATGATATGAAAGAATTAGAAAATCTAATTAATGATACGGAAACAATAGCAAAAAAGGTTAAAAATCAATTAGATTCTGCATCTAGTACTTTACAAATAATTCAACAACGTGAAGAATATCTTGATGAAATAGCAAAAATCTAATTTAAATATTTTGAAATGGATGTTAGTTAAATAATCAATATATAAATTGATAATAATAAAATAAAAATTAAGATAAAAAATGAAATGAATCCTGTAAAATATGAATAAATAACAAAGTATTTTTTTGTATTCATTTTACAGGAATTATTTTAATTTTCTTAATATTTTATACCAAAAATTTGGAATAAAGGTTTATTAAAATTTGTACCTATATAAGTAAATTTGTTATTAATGCATAAAAATGCTAATATTAAGTATGGATAATTAGAAGTTATCGATAGATAAAGGAGGATTATGAAATGATTTTTCTTTGTTTCAATATAAAAGATAGAGAAAAAATTGCTGAACCCATATTACAACATTTAAGAAGTTTTGGATTCAGCGTATGGTATGATAGGAAAGATATATTTATTGGGGATAATCGATATGAAACAAATATAGTTAATGGTGCTGGAAACGCAAAAATAGAATATGCTGTCGTCATATTATCGAATAATTTTTCATCAGGACATTTTTGTATAGAAGAACTAAATTTATTAAGAAAAAGATTTAAAAACAATGATATAAAAATTTTTCCAATTTTTTATGATATGAATATAGATAACATTGATAGTGATTACCAATGGTTATTGGAATTAGTTTGTAAATTTGTTAAATCTAAGGATGAATCAATTTTTGCTGCATATCACATTGTTGCTAAAATAACAAATGATTTGTTATTAAAAGAAAAATACACTAAAATTAGTCAATTTATAAGACAATCAAAAAATTCATTTCTAAAAGATATGATTTTGTGTTATGAAAGCATAGATATGTATAATTATAATGCCAGAATGTCTTCCCTATATTACATATATTTATATATTAAAGAACATAATAACATACATCAATTATGTGCTTACTACTATAAGCCATTTGAAAAATTATTTTCATTTACTAAACTCAATATTGATACAGATAGAAGAGAAATTCAAATATTGGAAAATGTACTTCTTTTACTTTTATCTAAATACTATTGATTAGATTAATTATTTCTAAAATTATTTTTGAAATATCATCTGGATTATTGGCAGTTTCTAATTTCTTATAATATTTATCTAAATACCATGGTTTATCATTTGTGATTAAATCATTATAGATTTTTTCAGCTGCAAATCCAGTTGTAGGAATAGGAATAGTATAAAGAGAATTCTCTTTAGCTCTTTTATATTCCAATTCTACTCCTTTACTTGCTTTACCTTCTTCATTTTGACCATACAAAAAAATAGCTATAGAACAATCTTTTATCATCTTATCTACTAAACTTGCTCTTTTACCATCAAATGCATCTTTATGTTTAAATGTATGGTCTATGTACGGCATAATAGTAAGCCTATTATGTTGATAAGTACTTGTTAAATCCATTAATTTTTTTGTTGCATTAGATATAACATATGATCCAAGTCTTTTTCCATCTCCAGAATAAATATTAAAATCATTATCTAAAAGATTTTCTACAATTGATTTACATATCTCATTTGCAAGATCTTCTTTTTTGCCAATATCACGAAAAGAACCAGAAATAAAAATATTTTTGGATTTAAATTTTTTATATATCATATTAATTAACGTATCAATTTGCTCAAAACTATCAACATAAATTGTTCTAATATTATAATTTTTTTCAAAATATTCTTTTTCTATTTTTTGATATGTTTTATGTTTTTCATTAGTTACATCTATTCTATAATGAAAATGATCTAAATTTGGAAAACAATCCTTTATTTCATCTAAACAACTTAGAACTAAATTATCTTTAAAACTATAGCCGATGAATAAAAATGATTTTAAAATCAATTCTCTTTTAAAAAATTCTATTAATACACATTGTGATTTTTTATAATTGCTATAATCATTGCTAGTAACAACCATAGATCTACTGTCCGAAATACTTCCATTCATTTTAAAAACCTTATATTTTTTATTTTCATTGATTTTAACAAGATTTTGGCTATTGTAGATAATAGAGGGCAATAAATTTGTTTTATTTTCAATTGTATTTTCGATTATTTTATCATAATTTGTTGTCCAAAATTCGTATACTGGCAATTGTAATAACGCATTAATATGTTTTGATTCATTTTTCCTTGAAAAAATATTTGTTATATGATTAATTAGCTTTTCTCTACCAAAATGTTGTTCATAATATTGTGCTAATCTATAGCAATCACTTTCTTCTTTATCTATTACTTCCAATTCTTTTTTAAATAAATCTGTCCATGTAGCACCAGTTGCGTCAGCAGTTGCACCTGATCCACAAAAAAAAGTAAAACTATTTTTCCTCATAGAATCAACAATATCTTCTATATATATCATATTTTCACTGTATAATTTGTTATCTTCACTCATAAAACTCCCCCATATTTATATATAATAAGTAATATTTTAAATAATGTATCTATCAATAACTTCTAATTATCGCTATAAAAGGGTATATAAAAGAATTAACATTTCTATATAATTACATATTGTAATTTAAAGGAGAAATATGATATGAAAAAAATAGAATTAGAAAAACAATTAGAATCTTATTATGAAGATTGCAAATTTAGAAAAAGATTAAATGAAAAAACAATAAAAGCCTATACAATAGATCTAAATCAATATTTAGAATTTATTACTACTACAGAAATAAATCAAAAAATAATAAATGAATACATACATTACCTAAATAAAAAATATTTAAAATATAAAACTATTAAAAGAAAAATAGCAAGTGTAAAAGCTTTCTATTCTTATTTAGAATATGAAGAAATAATAGACTATTCCCCATTTAATAAAATAAAAACAAAAATAAAAGAACCTAAATTACTACCAAAAACAATTCAAAAAGATTATATCGATAAAATTATTCATCTATTATTAAAAGACTTAAAAAATTCAAAGACAGAATTCCAAAAAAAGATATCCTTAAGAAACATTACACTTATAAGCGTAATGTTTTCAACTGGAATCCGTGTATCTGAATTATGTAATATAAAATTAAAAGATATAGACTTATTAGAAAAGAAATTAAAAATATTTGGTAAAGGATCAAAGGAAAGAATTTTATATTTGGGAAATTCTAATGTAGTTCAATTATGTCAAATGTACCTAACTTATAATAATACATGTAAAAAGAATGAATATTATTTTCTAAACAAATTCAATAAAAAGCTATCGGAACAAACCGTTCGCATATTGTTGAAAAAAATAGAAAGTGAATTAGAACTTTCGACACATATAACCCCTCATATGTTTAGACATACATTTGCTACAACTTTACTTGAAAAAGGTGTTGACATTAGATACATTCAAAACATATTGGGACATAGTTCAATATCGACAACACAAATATATACATATGTTACATATTCAAAACAAAAAGAAATATTAACTAACAAGAATCCAATAAATGATTATCAATTAAATATTTAAAATAATGAAAGATTTGGAATCTTTCTTACCTTGGGACACTATCTAAATAAAAATTTTGTATAATATAGAAAATTTTTAATTTTTTATTTATCCACTATTGAGTAATAATAAAAATTTGAAATTATATGTCTTTTTTTGATTATTTCTAAAAAAGCGATATCAACATTAATAATAATAGTTATATTAATGTTGATATTTTTTTATTTTCAAATAATTTTTCTTATCAGTATCAATTTGTGAAATATTATGTAAGCGACGAATAAAATAATGGATGAAAATATAGTAAATCATCAATGATAATTATAGTAGTTTTAGTGCCTAATTTTACTATACATGGAAGATGAGATTATGAATGTTTGCAAAAGTCAATATAAAAATGTAGATTTTGGACTAAATAATTTTGTGGGTTTTCTAACATTTTTATTTTATCCTTTACAAATGTTAAGAGTATTAATAACGACATCAAAACAAAGCAATGGATGAAGATAATAAGAAAGTGGGCTACCAATTAAAATGTGGTGTAAGACCTACTACAAACGGCTTAAGAAAGTAAGAACTATAGCAGTTGAATCGGGAGCTATTTCAATTCCAAACATTGTTTCTATAGATTAGAGTAATCTAAAAAATAAAATATTGATATAACCAAAGTCGACGTACGAATCGAAGTTTCTTGTCATATGGATATAAAAACAATAACAAATATTACCGGAGCTTTATTATGCTAGGTGATATATTCTATGCAGAATATATTTACTGTTGATTGAAATTATGTGTTATAGAACACAATCGAAAGAACTGACTGCTTTCAACTTCTACTAAGGTAGTTGATAGTATTCAGCGTGATTGAAATAGCAAAAGATAACAAACTGGATCTATATGATTATATTGAATTTATCCTGAATTATTTACCTCAATAAGATTTAGTTGAAAATCTAGAAAACTGGATTGTTTTTGCCATGGAGTGAAGAGATAAAAGAAGAATTTGAAAGAAAAGCCGTTTAAATTGATTATCAGATCAAATTGAACGGCTTTTTTTATTTGGCATTTACAGTGTTATTTTCAATAAGACTATCTTTTGAGTGAATATTACTAAAATATTAAGTATGTAAAATTTGTTTTTAATTTTGTTAATAGAGGAGAGTTGTGCCATATATGTGTAACTTATAACAAATTAATACTTTTTATGCTTTATAGGTGTTATTTTTTATATGTCAAAGAGATGAGGCGAAAAAATGAAGAAAGTGAAAAAGAATATTATAGATAACATAAACCTGGAATTAGAAAATTATAAACCAAATAATTTCCCAGAAACATTTGATTTAGTTATATATTATTATTTTTTGGCAATTTATTATAAAAAAACAGATTTAAATAAATATAGACAATATCTTGAATATTCAAAGGATCAACTAAATAAAATACTTAATAACCTAAAAAAGTATGATATTCCATTGGGTAGTTGGTACGGATTTACAGGAATAGCATATATGATAAGAGAATTATATGGTGAATGTCAAATATTGTATTCAATAGAAAATTTTGTTAAAGATCAATCTTTAAAATTAATTGTTAATGGGAAAAATCATGACTTGTTTAATGGAAAATATGATTTATTAAATGGTTTAACAGGGATTTTGTCATATTTTATTACATATCACAATGAACAATTAAATTATATAGAAGAATGTTTGAATTGGATGATTAAATTATTTGAGGAAGATTGTGAAATAATTAAATCAAAAAATATATGGATAAAAAATAAATATATAACAAATCCAATTTTTAAAAAAAAATATTCAGAAGGGTATATTGATTTAGGAGCAGCACACGGAATTATAGATTTCTTGTATATATTTTCTCTTGCGAAAAAAAATAACATAAAATGTAATAAATTAGATGAAACATATAATAAAATTTTAGAATTTTATATAAATATGTTTGTATTTTCAAATGATACATATTGGCCACAGATTATAACCAATAATGAAAATGATAGAAAATATGTATATAAAAAAAGATTTGCATGGTGTTACGGGAAATTGGGAATAATTAGAATACTCTTTTGTGCTGCTAATAATACAGAAAATATAGAATTAAAATCATGGATGATACAAGAAATGAAAAAAATAGATATAAATGATTTAAATTTAGAATGTCCTACATTTTGTCATGGGTATTCTGGATTATATTTAATTATTAATTTATTTTATATAGAAACTAAAGATGATTATTTTAGAATATTAAGTAATGTACTTGAAAGAAAAATATGGCAAATGGGAAATAAAAATAATAAGTATTATTTTTATAAATATGATAAAGACTACATAAATAATAAAGATATTTATGAGTATGAAAAATTAAATTCAATAGATGGTTTATTTTCGATTTTAATACCCTATTTTTTAAAAGAAAGTAATTATTTTTATAATATGTACACAAAATCATTATTTTTAGTATAAAGAGGAGGATATAAAAAATGAAATGCAAAAATGATTTTATGATAAGAATACCTTATAATTCATTTGATTATTATAAGGAATCAATAGAAAACAAAGAGAATTTATCACTAGATAAATTTAAAGAAAATTTATTGATATCTTCATCTGGCTTATATGATATTATTTCAAAAAAAGAAAAAATAAATAATGATGAATTGATTTCGTTAACTAAATATTTAATAAGAAGCTCAACAAGATGTACACCATATGGTTTAAATTCGAGTGTGATGATTGGAAATTTTAAAGAAGACAATATATTAAATATACATAAGAAACATCATAAAAAATCTAGGCCTGATATGTCTTGGTTAATTGAAATTATAAAAAAATTAGAAAAAGATGTAGGTATTAAGCTAAAGGTAATAATAAATGATACCAATAGATTTGTTGGTGAAAAGGTCTTGAAAAAATGGAATAGTTGTTATGTGAAAAATGCACGTGAAAGTGAAAGAAAGATATATATTAATAATACCAAAGCAGTAAAGTATGTATTTGATATGTGTAAACAATATATTTCTATTGAAGATATTATCAAAAATTTAAAATCAAATTCAATTGGTGTTAAAGAAGAATCAATAATTGAATTCATTAGTAGTTTACTAGACAATGAATTCTTAATAAGCGACTTAAGACCAAATACTTTAATTACTGATCCATTAGGATATGTATTAGAAAAACTTGAGGGATACAATGTTAATACAGAATTATTTTGTAAATTATTAGAACTAAGAAGTATGTTAGATAATTATGAAAAGACTGATATAGGTGAAGGTGAAGAAATTTATAAAAATATAATTAATTTTATGGAAAGTATTAATGTATCCGATAATTATCTTCAAATAGATATGTATAATACGTCAAAAATATCTTTAAATAACAAAGTAAAAAGTGATATTGAAGATTTTGCAAATTTTCTTGCTAAATATAGATATAATGAAACATTTTTTGATTATTCGATGAAATTTAAAGAAAAATATGGAAATCAAGCTGTGAAATATCTTGATTTAATAGATGAAGAAACGGGCTTAGGATTTCCACATTCCGATGATAAAAATTCTTTAAAATATAATGATAATATTATTTGTGAAATTTTATTAGCAATGTCTGAAAATAAAACAAATAATTTAAAGTTAGAAAATTATATGGTAAATAATATAACATACAAAGAAGATGTTTCGCAAACAGGAGGAGAATTAGCTTTATATTTATATAATGAAAAAAATACGTTAAAATATATGATAAGTCCCTTGATGGGATCAAATACGGAATATAAAATTTCAGGAAGATTCGAATATTTATTTTCTAATGAGGAAAAGCATAAAATGGATTCTTTAGTTAAGGAAGTTGAAGTATGTTTTATACCTCAAAATGCAAGATACAATAATGTTATGATGTGTAAATCAAATAAAAGTGCATATGTTGAATATGGGACAAATACAATTATTCAAAATAAAGAAAGAATAGATATCGAAGATATATATGTAATAGTTGATAATCAAAACTATATTAGGTTTGTTCAAAAATCTACAAATGAAATTATAGAGTTTTATGCATCTAATATGTTCAATATAAATGCATATCCACAAGAGTTAAGAACACTTATTGAGGTAACTAATAAACAGAAGTTGTTATTTACAAGTTTTTATACAGCTTTGCAACACTATATTTTACAAGTAAAAGGTTATTTGCCACGAATAAGTTACAAAAATTTTATTTTATTTCCAGCTTCTTATACATTGCCGAAGGATTTTGATTTTAAAAACAAAGATGTAACATTAAAAAATATATATGAATATATAAAAGAAATGAAGAAAAAATACAACTTTTCTAATCTAGTTAGTGTAGGACCATTAGATCAAAGAATGCTTTTAAATGTAGAAAATAGGGTACATTTAAATATTTTATATAATCTACTTAAAGGAGATAGTACATTAAGAATTTATGAAAATATTTTTGAAGAATCAAATCTTCCAATATATGATGAAAATAATGAAAAATATGTTAGTGAGATAATAGTTCATTTATCACCATGTCAAAAAAAATATAAAGATAAGTTAATTTTACCAGATGATATTCAGTATATAGATACAAATAAATATTTAATGTATTCAAAATTTCCTTTAGAAAATTGGCTAAGTATTAAATTGTATTCCAATGACGATGTACATAATCACATTTTAATTAATTCTATTTCAAAATTAAATAATATTTTAAAACAAAAACAGTATAATAGTAGACTATTTTTTATTAGATATAAGGATCCAAAATCACATATAAGACTAAGAATTAAGTATTCCAATGAGAAATTAAAAGATATTGTAGGACTTGTAAGTGATATGATTAAAGATTTAAAGGAAAATAATTTAATAACAGAATGTGTTATGGATACATACTTTCAAGAATTTGAGAGATATGGAGGAGCTAATAACTTTTATTTTGCAGAAGAAACCTTTTTTTCAAATAGTGAATTAGCTATAGGACTTCTAAAATTGTATGAATACAATTTTACAAAATTAAAATTAACTGATTTATTTATTATAAGTTGTTATAAGTTAATAGAAGATTTAGATATTAATTCGGAAGATAAACTATACTATTTAGAAAATTTTAATATTGGAAAAAAATATAATAAAGAATTTGAACAAATAAAAATAAGAACAGGGCATTATTTGAAAAATCATGATAATTGGCAAAATTATAGAACTTCAGAAGAAGGAATAAGATTATTAATTAACCTAGATAACTATGAGAATGATTTTATTAGTTACTGGAATAAAATTAATAGTAGCATCAATTCTAAAGAAAGAAAAAAGGGAATATTATTAAGTATTTTTCATATGCAATTCAATCGAATGATAGGAATAAATAGAAAATTAGAAAATAGAACAATGGGATATTTAAGAAAAATTATTTATAACCAAATTATGAGGGAAAAATATTATGGAAAGAAATAATATACTAAAAAAAACAAAAGTGATTTCAAAAAATATTATAGAAACCATGAAGCTTTTACTAAGGTATGAAAAAAAATATATATTTTTATCATTATTTTTGAATATTTCAGTTAGTACGTTACCTTTTATTTCTATTATTATTTCTCAAAAAATGCTTAATATGCTTCAAATTGGAGGGGAAAAAAGTACTTTAATTAAAGTTTTAATATTATATACAACGATAAAAATGGTTTCCCTTATTTTGAATAATTTTAATTCATATTACTTAACTAAGTACAGTGATTATTTATTTTATCATTTAAATGTTTTATTTTTAGACAAATGTTCAAGGCTTGATTATCAAGATTTCGAAAATCCACAAATATATGATGCTTTACAAAGAGCAGAACAACAAATAGGCATTAGACCATTAAGTCTTTTTAAAAATATATTGTCCTTAATTTCAGGGTTAGTAAGTTTTATAGTTTCGTTAATTATATTATCAAATTGGCATTTATGGTCATTGATAGGGTTTATTATCTTACCATTTGCAGCTTACAAATATTTTATTGAAATTAATAAAAAAGAATACGATATGGTATACAAAAGAGCAGAAAATGAAAGAAAGGGATGGTATTTATCACATTTAATTATTAAAGATTATTTTGTAAAAGAAGTTAAAATGTTAAATTTATCTGAATATTTAATAAGAAAATTTAAGAATATAAAAAAAGAAATATTTAATGAAAATATAATTATTAATAAGAGAAAAAATATTTTTAATTTCTTTTATCAACTTTTAAATACATTATTTTCGCTAATAATTGTGGCATTAGCGATGTTAGAAGCGTTATCTTCAAAATTATTATTAGGGAGTTTAATGACTTATATTAATACGACTACTAAAGTTGAATCTGCAATTAATAATATTGCTAGTTCGTGTTTTTCATTATATACGGATAGTGTTTATTGTGAATATATTTTATCTTTTTTTAGATTAGTGGACAATAAAAAGTACCAAAATAATGAAGAAAAAATAAAAATAGATTCTATTAAAAATATAGAATTAAAAAATGTTTCATACAGATATAAAAATAGAAAAAATTATTCGTTAAAGAATATCTCATTAAAATTAAATTCTGGCGAAATAAATGCACTTGTTGGTGAAAATGGTTCAGGTAAAACAACTTTAATTAAAATACTAACAGGATTATATACTGATTATGAAGGAACTGTTTTAGTTAATGATATTGATTTAAGAAAAATTGATATGAAAGACTATCAAAACAAAATTTCTACAGTTTTTCAAGATTATAACAATTATGAATTTGATGCAAAAAATAACATTGGTGTTGGGGATATAACACAAATTAATAACAAAGAAAAAATAATAAAAGCGGCTAAACTGACAGGTGCAGATGATATTATTCAAACATTACCAAATAAGTATGATCAACAATTAGGAAATTGGTTTTCTGGAGGTATACAATTATCTGGTGGCCAATGGCAAAAAATTGCTATTGCTCGCTCTTTGATTAGATGTGCAAGTATGTATATTTTAGATGAGCCTACTGCTGCACTTGATCCATCTGCGGAATATTCATTTTTTAAGAATTTTAGAAATAATATTTTAGATAAAATAGGAATTTTTGTTACACATAGATTTTCTAATGTCAAGATCGCAGATAATATTTTTGTACTTAAAGATGGAAAATTAATTGAACAAGGAACACATAAGTCACTGATGAATAATAAAGGTGATTATGCCAAATTATATAATATACAGATAGGAGAATAAAAATGAATATATTATTGTTAATGTCTTCTCCAAGAAGTCATATTACTCTTGTAGAAGTACTAATAAGAGAATTAATAAATAAACAAAATGTAGTTTATTGTATGAGTACATCCAATAATAAAGATATGCTTGAAAGTTATGGTGCAAAGTTTATTGAATATCCCGATTATATTGTTCCTGCTTCTTGTAATAATATTGATGTTGATTTGGTTATGAAAAAAACAGACGAACTATGGAAAAAAGGTAAAATTAAAGAAGGTTATGATTATATAACTGAAAAAGACATAGAATCTGTTTTTGATATAACATTAAAACAAATAGATTATATTTGTGAAATTGTAGAAAAATTTAACATCAATTTAATGTTTCGAGATGCTGTGGATAAATTAGGAAGATTGGTTGCTGATAAAATGAATATTAAATGCATTGGATATATGACACATAATATTTATTCAAAAAGATACTTTGAGCAGAATCCAAATGATTTATATGCTGTATTTATGAATGCTAAATGGCGTATAAAAAACTTACCAAATGAATATTTTCTTGATTTAAGAGAGAGAGCAGAAAAATTATATAAGAAATATGGGGAAAAAAATTTTCCAATTTATACTCATCATCAGTTAGATCCAATGACTGAATTTACACTAATTTTTTCAAGTGAAAAATTTCAACCGGTATCATCATTTTATGAAAATAGAAAGTATTTAATAATCAAACCAGAAAAATCTGTATTTAAAATAGAAGAAAATATAGATGATAAATTAATAAAATTTATTGAATCATACAAAAAAATCATATATATATCTTCAGGTTCATTTGTAACACAATCATATTATTATTATAAAAATTTTGTAAATGCTCTTTCAAAATTTAATATTGGAGTTGTTATGGCAGTTGGAAAATTTTCAGAGCCCCTAAATAACTATATAAGAGAAAATAAAATAAATAATATTTACATTTCTAGTTTTATACCTCAAAAATTTATTTTATCAAAAACAGATGTCTTTATTACATCAGGAGGTCATAATAGTATATTAGAAGCAATTTATTATAAGGTTCCAATGTTAATTACTCCAATTAGTAGTGAACAAAGAATGAATGGATTATTATTAGAAGAATTAGGAATAGGTGAAACAACCTATTCATTAAATAAAAATGCTTCAATTTCATCACAAATAAATAAATTATTAAGAAAACAGTTGAATGTAAATAAATTAAATGAAATTTCAAATGATTTAAGAAATCAAAATAATAATTTTAAATCTATGTGGGATTATATTTATGATAATTAAAAGTACAAAAAAATTGTTGCATATTAATGGAGATCATTACAATGAGAAGAAAACAACAATGAAAATCTATAAACAATTAAAATTAGAAATAAAAAAAAGATACTATTTAGAAGAAATTTTTATAGATGATAGTTACTTAAATTTTATAAATAATTGTATTGGGTGTAAAACTTGCTTTAAAACTGGAAATTGTATTTATGATAACAAGGATAGAATTATTGAAATAAAAAACAAACTATTAGGCGCAGATATTATTGTTATTTCAACACCAATATTTATTGATAATATATCAGGTAATTTAAAAACACTATTTGACAGATTATCATATTGGTTTCATACGATGCCATTGAAAGGTAAAAAGTGTATTCTAATAATTTCTACATATAGAACAGGTATAAATGAAGTATCTAATTATTTATATAAAATATGTAGTTATTTAGGGTTAGAAGTAGTGGGATTAATAACCAGTGATTATAAAACAACTAAAAATGTCCTATGTAATGAAATAGATATATCTTTAGATTATTTGGAAACAGGATTATTAAAGAAATGTACAAATGTAGCTTATAGTGATTATATATATAATTTATATGATAAATTATATAAAGATATGTTAAAAAATAATCTTATTACTTTTGAATTAGCTTACTGGTGTAAATTACATCAATAAGTGGTTATAGAAGAAAGGAGGGAAAAATATGGATAAAGAATTACAATTAGAAGACTTCAATTTGGATTTGTATGATGAAGGTAATGGAGAAGATGATGGTGTTGGAGTATATTCTTCAGTAGTAGGAACAAATAGCTCTACATCAATTGTCTGTGCAACATTAACAAATTTCACAGAAGGATGCAATTATTGCTAAGGCAAAAATACAATGAATAAAAGTTATATAACATTATCAAAAACTAATATTTTTAATGCAGTAATTTCAATAAATAGTAAAAATGAACAAAAATATTATCACAAATATAAACCTGAGATTGGTGTTAATATAACAGCTAATAGTATAGAATTACATTCAATTGGTTCATTAACTGGTAAATGGAAACAAGAGCCATTTAAAATAATTAATTATTCAGAAATAGAAAAAATAGAAGTATCAATTTGCAGAAGAAATTATGGTGCTATTTCGGGAATAATTGTAAATGAATACCATATTGATTTAATTATTGAATTATTAGATGGATATTCTTATCAATTAGAAACGCAATCATGGGATAATTTTATTTACATGATAGAAAAATTAAAGTTAGAAAAAGTGTTAGTGGATGATATATTAAATGTTTATGAAAATTACAAACAGTATAGAAAAAAATATTTTGAAAAGTTAGATAAAACTTTTGATGATATTGCTAATCAATACCATTTAGATTCATATAGATCAAGCAATAAAAGAAAAGGGTGTTAAAAGCCAATGCCATTAAGTTAAGAGTTTATGGCTATAGGAGGTTTACATTAAAGTAGACCTCTTTTTTATTTTTAATATTGACATGGCTATAAAGTATGCAGTCTATTATCAATAGATTTTATTGATAATAGGTCAATTTTTTATAGATATTGTCGGAGTTGTTTTTATGGATAACTATAAGTATTTGAAAAATATTTTATATCATATCATTGATGATATGAACAATTCTTGTTCTCTTTTTTGTGAAAATCCGGATACTGATTTTATTCGTTCTTGTAAACTTGATTTTAAAACTACTTCCATCCTTTGTATGGAAACAAGTTCTTTAAAAGATAAATTTTATCAATTATTTGATTATTCTTCGACTACTCCTGCTTCTTCCACTTTTGTATAATCCAAAAGTAAGATTAAAATGGAAGCTTTTTTCATATTCTTAATACTTTCAACAAGAAAATATATGATGAAAAGTTCTTTAAAGAATATCGCTTTTGGCTGTAGATGGATGTGAGCTTCTTATCGACAATGCTTTTTAGGATAATGAAACAACTGTTAGAAACTGTAATAAATAGGACAAAACATACAGTGTATTCTATCTAAATGTTTCTTATGATTTATTGGAATTTACTTTTGATATCTTATCATGCAAAGAAAAGCTATAATGGATGAAAATGATGTTCTCTGTAAAATAGTTGACTGTTACCAAAGTAATAAAGATAACAAAGAATATGAATCTTACAATGGTATTGAAAATGTTTTAAAATTTGACAATAAATATCTGATTAGGGTAAAAAATATTCATTTTAGAACGAGTTGTCCAGATTATTAGGACCATTTCCAGATGATGAATTTGATTTAGATGTAAGTAGAATCCTTGTATTAAAAAATATAAAGATGGTAATGGCATGCTTTCATTACTACAAATGGTATCCTAAAAATATGGGATTTGATTATTATATAAAAGCAATCCATAAAGCATATTTTTCAATATTTCTTTTCATATATCTTTTTATTGTTTCTCTTTGTTATCTTTGATTTTTATAAAAGATGAAATAAGCAATTCAATACCAGTAAGTAATCCTAATAAAATATCTATAAAATCAATACTGCTTTTCAAACTAATCAATTTATAGAATTGAATTAAAATTGAAATGACACTTAATATAGCAGCTAAATATAATGAATTTTTCATCTTCAAGTTCTCCTTAATAAGATTATAAATTATTATATAACACACATTTTTATGGCAAACCATTATTTTAAGCGGCTCACACCTTGGCATATTCACTGATATGCCAAAAGATTGTTCTATTTTGCCCTAATTTAAACCTAAAATAACCTAATTTTGAACATAGTCCTACAATGAGAACATATAAAAATTCCTTATGTAGAAAGGATTTTAAAATAGTTACATATATATGCTCCACTTAGTAATGTAGGGGTCAAAATTATGAAAATGTCTCTTTTTTAGTTACAACAAAGTAAAAATCAGAAGAATATTTTTATTTGATATCTCTTTTGATTATATTTATTTCATCATAATTTAATAACATTGTATTAAAAGCAGCCTTTTTAATTATAAAACCAGTATCACATGCTATGCATGTGGTAACAGAATAGCTTTAGCATTGAGAAAAAACTTCAGTGATATACTGAAAATAGCCTGAAAATTAAAAATGAAAAAGTAAAGTGGAGTTGTTTACGAATGAGTTAATGAAAACGTTGTAGACTTTAGATTTCAGTCAGTAGAAACTTTGACGTCAAAATAATGTACTCTTTTTGGATGTGGATATAGTATATTTTTTGATATTGGAATGATTAAATATATTGTAGTAATTCTTTTTTTAATCAAAAATTTTAATTGATTAGATAGTTTATACTATTTTATTTTTAATAGTTTTTTTGCATTTATATTTTTTTATTATGTTTGATCTTTTCTACTATGTTATTATAGAACAAAAAATTTTTTCTAAGTAAATTACTAATAATTTTTTTGAGCTAATGTTTTAATTAGTTAAGTATTTTCATTTATCATAAATTATTTTATGAGTATATAATCTAGAATCATGTGTGTTTTCTAATACAGTTTAGTCTAAATATTTTTTAATACATAACTAGGAGAAAAATTTAAATTATTATATCAATATATTTGTTTCATTTCTAAATATAGGTATTTTTGCAATCATAATTTAAAAAAAATAAATGTGTAATATAACGCAAAATCATTTTCTTTATAAAATAGAATTAATCACGTTATGCTTTTGTTAGTTGTGACATATTTTTGTTAGTTACGTAGATAATAAATACAAATGCTTAAAGATACTATAAAGTTAAATATGGAGGGAAAAGGAATATGAAAAAAATTAAATTGAAAAAGAATATGGTAAATTTTCTATTAACAGTATTGGCTTTTATGGCTACTGCAGGAGTTAATAATTACTCTATTAGTGGATTATATCAACCAAAAAAACCAGATGATTTTTGTTTTTAAAGTACATACAATATCAAAAAATAATTAAATCAATGTATCGATGTATCTTTAGAATTGTATATGAAAGTATTTAATTGTGTCAATAATTATGATAAAATTATTTTAATAATGATATAGTGAGAGGTACATATAGTGAATATAGCAATTGTAGATGATGATGTTGATTTTTCTAGTGAACTTCAACAATATGTAATAATGTTTATTGAAAGATTGTACACTAGGTATGAGATTGATATTATAAATAGTGATTTTTTTAATAATTCTTTAGATAAAAACTATGATATTGTTTTTTTGGATATTGATTTAAAAGAGATAAACGGAATAAATATAGGAAAGAAATTATTAGTTTCAGAAGCAAATCCTATAATTATCTTTGTGTCATCAAGAGGTGATTTAGTGTTTTCGTCGCTTTCAGTTAGACCATTTTATTTTGTACGAAAGGCATATTTAAGACAAGATTTAGAAGAAATGTTTATTTTGTTAAAGACGTATTTAAAAGAAACAATGCAATTATTTACTTTTGATTTTCATGGAAGAAAAACAAACCTATTTTTAAAAGATATTTATTTTATAGAATCCAGTGGACATGATGTTACTTTATATACTAAAAATGGAGAATATTGCTATAGATCAACTATGAGAAATATCTTGGATACTTTGGGAACAGAAACAATTGTACAATTTCAAAAATCATTTTCAGTAAATTTAGATTATATTAAGGAAATAGAAAAAAATACTATTATTTTAAAAAATAATGAAGAATTTAATATAGGCAGAAAATTTAAAAATAATGTTATACAAAAATACAAGGAGCACTTTTTACGATGACAATATATAATTATTTTATAAATTTTTTAGAGGGTCTATTATTGAGTTCATTCATGGCATATTATTTCAATGTTAAGAGGAAAAAAATGTATATTTTAATAACAACGATAATTTGTTTTTTTGAAATATCTATTTCAAATTACTACAATACATTTGATCAGTTGTTGATATTTATTGTAATTGCAACATTATTTATCTCTTTATTGAAATTAAAAACAGAAAGTTTGTTTGAAAAAATTATTATTTGTTCTATAGCAGGAATATTTTTATACTTGGCAAACTTATTGTCAATGCTTGTTACAACTTTTATATTTAATATTAGCACATTAGAAATTTATACAAAAAATTATTATGTATTCTGTACAATATTATCTAAATTTATTTTGTTATGTTTTATAATATTTGCTTGTATTTTTAAACGATATTTTTATGATTCTTTAACAATGAAGAATGGATGGGCTATCCTATTATTATGTCTAACGATTGAATATACTATTGCTGTATTATTAGAAACGTTATTAACAGGTGCTTTTTCTACGAAAAAAGGTGTTTCATTAACAATATCCCTTATTGTTATAAGTGGTTTGTTTCTATTTATATTTAGAAAATTACAGATTGATAATGAAAAGAGACTACAATATGAGCTTAAGCTTCAAAAAAATCATTTTAGTGAAGAAAATTATAGTAAAATGAAATATATGTATAATGAAATCATAGAAACAGAACATAGAATGATGTATATATTAATAGGTGTAAAGAAATACTTAGAGTCAAATCAAATAGATAAAGCAAATTTTATGTTAGAACAATATATTTCAAAAGTTAAGAGATTTTCAACTGCAATAAATACTAATAATCCATATTTTGACTTTGTTTTAAGTTCAAAAATACATGAGTTTATGTATGATGATATTTTTTTAAAAAATACGTTATTTATATGTGAAAATCCTATTTACGATACGAATGAATTTTGTGATTTAATTATTTACTTGTTGGATAGTTTTAAAGATAATTTAAATTCTAAAATAGGATTAAGCTTAGGAATTCATCAAGAAAATAATTTTATAATTGTGGAGATGATAGGTGATTTAAAAGAATATAAAGTTACAGATGGTTTATATAAAAAAATTAAATATTTTACAACGGATTACTCTTTAAAAAATGTGGAGAGTATTTATACTTTGAAATTAATTATTGATATTGTTGAGTGATTTTAATCAAATTGAATATTTTAGCCTCCTGCACGCACCATGTTGATCGAGTGACGACAGTGTGTTAATAAAAACGCCGACAATAAAAGGGTAACCAAATAATTTAGGGGGAAAGCCAAATTATTTAGGGGCCAATTTTAGGGGGCTTGAAAAAAGTCTGTTAAAAGTTAGGGGGACACTTTAGGGGCCACCCCAAAATACTATAAGAAAATTTATGAAAAAAGAGAACAAATGCGAAATGCAAATTGTTCTTTTTTTATATAAATAAGAAAACAATAACAACATATTGCTAGAAATAGAAAGTATGCTATTAAAATAAATTGTTAGATCAAAATATACTAAATAAAAGAAAACTGGCTATATTTAAGCATTTTTGGCGATTTAATAATATTTAATAGAATGGAGTATCTTGTGATAATTAACGTATTAATATATTGTTATTAAAATCAAATATAATTTTATTTGATTGAATTTAATAAAGAAATAACAATTAATTGAGATAATTTTTAGTTGTTATTTTTTAATATTGATTTTTAGATTCATCCCCTTAAAGTAGCCCCCCAAAGTTGAGCCCCTAAATTATTTGAATAGCCCAATAAAACCTGCTTTAAAAGCAGGTTTTAATTATTTATTTTCTCTAGTTCTCATTGAGTGATTTTCCTTAATATGAATCAAATATGAGTTAGCTATAATTCTATCTAGAATTGCATCAGCTAATGCACCACCTCCTAAATTTTGATGCCAACCCTCTGGCAAAAATTGAGATGCAAATATTGTTGAATGAGTGTCATATCTTAATTCCAATAATTCTAAAATATCTTTTTGTTATTGGTGTCAATAAAAATTCATCAATGATCAATAATTCAATACGTGATAGCGCGCTTAATTTCTTTTTTATAAATTCATATAATAAACCAGGAAGTCTTATATATTTAACGTTGATAGCTTTCTTGCATGCTTCGTTTCCTAATGCAGATATATAATACATTTTACCTGATCCTGTTGCACCCACAACAATAACGTTTAAATGATCGTTAACGTAATCACATGCAGATAATTTCATTGTCAATATTTTATTGATTTCTTTGTCTGGATAGAATTTAATATTGCTGACAGATGCATTTGTCATTTTAATGTGTGATCTTTTTTTCTATAAATCAAGTTGTTATATTTTGCATCTGTTTCACCATCAATCAATATAGAAAGCCTTTCATCAAAAGATAATTCCAAAGATGCTTTATTAGCTAATTATTCTTTTTATAACTCAGCCATCTTTGGTAGTTTTAATTTCATTAGTTTTTCATAGTTTTGATTTATCATTTTTTATTTTCCTCTATAATATTTTGCACCTCTTACAAGGGCAAAACAGTTAAACTAGATGAAATATTTCAGTTTAACTGTTACTTTTTCTTGACGTGGTACCAACCTCAGCTAACTTTTTGCGACAAACCTTTTTCGACCAACGGTACCATTACTATTTTTAAAGTTTACTGGAATTCGTTGTCCACAAGACCTCACGGGGTAATTCACTAATCCTCTAACTTTTACAACGTCTTGATTTACTGTCTTGGTTTTACGTTTACCTTTTGGACTTCGACCTGTTATGCAGCCTCATCCACCATTTAGCTTAATATCAAGTTTCTGTTTGTACGCTCAAAAGAATCACTACACCACTTCCTCCATCATTGTCATCACTGACAACGACTTGTAGTTCATTACACTTGGCGGTAAATACCTGTGATTGGTTTATTTCCAACTGAATTATACCATGCTTGGTACACATAAAAAGGGCACAGAAGCCAATCGGTTTCTGTGCCCGCTATTTTTTCCTAATACCCCAAACAATCTAGAGGGGTTATAAAATCTAAAATTTTCACAATTACTAAACTCAAAAATCCAATAACGGTACTCAATTCAGAAATCATAGACACACCTCCTTGAATGTTAGCTATCATATTACAGCCCCCATTCACTTATCACTAAGTTCTATTAGCAACACAACCTCTCGATTGTGTGGGGCGGGGCATTTATATTGTACCGCCTATTTCAAAGCTTTCCAACTGGCGTTCCAACTTTTTATAGGTTGTGATTTTCTTCGTTGAATGATTGACTAACTCCATTAAAAGTATCGTCAATGCTTTGGCTGTAAAACGTTGTTGGAGCAAGAATAAATTAAGTTCGTTATATTTTTTGTCAGAAATATGTAACAACTTATATGTGCGCAAGTTTTTGTTGGATTTTAAAAATTCAAGGGTAGTCTTTAATTCTTCCGACAAAATACACTTTGGATAATTCTTATATATCGTTGTTCTTTCGGCAAGAGATATATTTTTACATTCCGCTAATGAAGTATTGACTATCGTTGTGTAGTTGATAGTTGTACCAGTAAAATTGCAATTGCTGAATTTACAAGCCATGAATACACAATCTGAAATTCTTGCTCCACTGAAATCACAATCCTTAAAGGTAGTTCCCCAAAAATCACAACCAGTTATTGTACTATTATTAAACTTTACTTTCGTAAATATAGCTCCGCGAAAATTAGCATAAATAAAACTTTGATTTTGAGCATTGCAATTAATGACATGGCTCTTAGCTAAATAGCGACACCGTACGGACTTTACCATTTTCTTTTTTTGACATTTATCTGTAATCAGATTTATTCTGTCTATTTTGTAAGCTTGCATAGGTTTTTCTCCCTTTCTTACAAATTATCTTGTTTTGTATCTTAAAACTTAAACAGGTGAAAGTTCTTTATATTCAGCCTGCGAATGAGGTTCTGCGCGTTGACTATATTGTCATGATATGAGATATACCATCGACAAGTTAACGAAACATTCTTTTTGATTTCAGCAAAATAGTCAAAGTCTATTTCCGAAAGAGAATGACCAAATATATACACTTCATTAACTATCGTCAACGAGTTAAAAAAAGATTGATAATTTCTAATAATTGAAGCAGTATCTTTGTAAGTTTTTCTAAAATAGTCTTTTATAATTTCCTTTGCTTCTTGCAATCTAAAATCTTCTTCTATATCTTCCATATAGGTATCATGTTCTTCTGGCGCATTAAAAGCGGTAATTGTTTTTCCTTGAAAAAGTGTAGCGTCATGGTGCCCTAATATGAGATTGTCTCCTCGCAAGGCATTACCATGAATATATAAAATATTAGAAGCAGGAATACCATACACTTTTTCTAACGTATCCGTATAGTTGAAGTTCAGAAACAAGCAGTTTCTATTGAGTATATTTGATGATACAATGGGCGATACATTAGTATTAATGTGTAAAATCCACTCTGAAAAGTAACGTGAAATATCTTTTGCAAAAGCCAAATCTTCCTTAATCATATATTGAAAATCGTGATTTGCACTATCACGCCAATTATCATCTCCATAACCAAGAAGATAGCAAGAATTATCTTCTTGTATCTGTTCATAATCCAAAAAACTTAATGCTTCTTCAAATGAACTCCATAAATTCTGTTCGGGTATGTATTTGCTTATTGCTTCATAAAAATGATGTTTTTCTTGGTCTCGTGGCGAAATACTATCAAGACGAACAAATCTATCACATATAATTTCCGGCTCTTTTTCATAAGAACATAGATATTCCATAAAATCAGAATACTTTGTATGCAAGCCATGAGCTAAATCAAATCCATTACCTATGATTATTAACCTCGACAACACATATTCCCCCTTTCTTTCGAAGTATTATAACAAAAAAATAAGAACTTTTCCACCATTAGACCGCTATCCACGCTCTGTTTCCTTTTCCCGTTCCGGATCTTTATCTTACCGCAAAACGCTGTCAATGTTGCGCATGATAACGTTATATTCCTTGACTTGTTTTTTCAGCTTCCCATAGTCTGCATACAGTACTTTAGATTCATCTTGACATAGTACCAAGTCCTTGATGATTTAAACGAACAATTTTTCTCTTTAGACATAATAAAAAATCCTCATTTCGTTAAATTATATGCTTATAACCTACATAATTATTTTAATGTAAGAAGGATTTAAATATTATAATTAAATTGTTCAAATATATGTTGTCATTTTCATTAATACACTGTCGTCGCTTAATTAACATAATGTAATCATTGGAATAAAATATCCACAAATTAAGAAAATTCCAAAATGTTATTCATAGTATATTAATACATTGAGTAAATATATAATTTAAAATAAAGAGGGATTTATCATATTTTGGTTATCAAATATTGTGAGGATTAGTTCAGGCTCTGTGTCAATAATGAAGGGTGCCTGAGAGATAGCGAAAGCTATCTCTTTTTCTTTATTCAAATTCATATGAGAACCTAAGATGAAGAAGAATCATCTTTCTTAAATTATAAAAATATTTGTATCCATAGGCATTTCGTTTTACAAGCTTGATCTTGTTGTTCTTGTTCATGGTTTTATATAATGTACTTTTTATGTTTTATGTTTCTTATTAAGAAAGAGTAGCTTTGAAAATTGATATTAATTAATTTTTTTGAATAATATAAGTTATATTAAAGATGATTATTAGATCTAGTTAAG
>OLRJ01000369.1_pt1 | contig 46796 bp, 49 predicted proteins | sample 1672741 | NCBI WGS metagenome assembly OLRJ01 (sample SAMEA3136719, study PRJEB25190) | human gut metagenome | biome: human gut; feature: human-associated habitat; material: faeces | place: Austria | collected 2013 | reverse complement strand
AATTATTGAGGAGGTTCAAGAACATGTCAGAATTAAGTTTTGAACAGATGCTGGAGGATTCCGTAAAAACAATCAGAAATGGAGAAATCGTACAGGGTACAGTCATCGACGTTAAAGAAGATGAGATTATCCTGAATATCGGGTATAAAGCAGACGGTATTATCACCAAAAGCGAATATTCTAATGACGCTTCCCTTGTACTGACAGACGCAGTGCATGTTGGAGACAGCATGGAAGCTAAGGTTCTCAAAGTAAACGATGGTGAAGGACAGGTTATCCTCACTTACAAGAGACTTGCTGCTGAAAAAGGAAACAAACGTCTGGAAGCTGCATTTGAATCACAGGAAGTTCTGAAAGCACCTGTAACTCAGGTACTGGACGGAGGACTTTGCGTAAACGTTGAGGAAGCAAGAGTATTCATTCCTGCAAGCCTTGTATCCGACACATACGAAAAGGATCTTTCCAAATATGCAGATCAGGAAATCGAATTTGTTATCACAGAATTCAACCCAAGAAGACGCCGCATCATTGGTAACCGTAAACAGCTTCTTCTTGCTGAAAAGGCAGAAAAACAGAAAGCTCTTATGGAAAAGATCAATGCAGGCGATGTAGTGACAGGTGTTGTTAAAAATGTTACTGATTTCGGTGCATTTATCGACCTTGGTGGAGCAGACGGACTTCTTCACATCTCCGAAATGTCCTGGGGCAGAGTAGAAAATCCTAAGAAAGTATTCAACGTAGGCGATGAAGTAAAAGTTCTCATCAAAGAGATCAACGGAGACAAGATTGCATTATCCATGAAATTCCCGGAAGAAAATCCATGGCTTACAGCTGCTGAGAAATTTGCAGTAGGTAACGTTGTTACAGGTAAAGTTGCACGTATGACAGATTTTGGTGCATTTGTTGAGCTGGCACCTGGAATTGATGCACTTCTTCATGTTTCCCAGATTTCCAGAGAGCATGTTGCAAAACCATCTGATGTACTTTCTATCGGACAGGAAATCGAAGCAAAAGTTGTTGATTTCAATGGCGAAGACAAGAAGATCAGCCTTAGCATGAAGGCACTGGAAGCTCCTGCTCAGGAAGAAGAGGCTTAATGTCTTTTTCAGCACTGCTCTAAGTAGATAAAAATAATTATTTATTTAAATATAAACTCCCGTCATTTTACGACGGGAGTTTTTTCATATTCGCATTCAGGCTGTTAAGGTAATAAGTTAACGTGTGTTTCAGATACTGCATTTGTCTTTTAGGATCTGCCAGAAAACGTTCATCACAGTAAAACCAGGTATAACAGGTGTCCGGTCTGGCAGGAACACGAAGACTCTTATCCATGTATTTACTGAGAGATTTTGTAATGGCAGTGTCTTCTTCCGGAATGTATTCATAGTCTTTGTAGTTGCTGTAATACTGTTTCAGACGCCCTTCTTTTAAATGTACCAGAAGACGAGCCTCTTCCCCGGACACTGTAAAATAAAAGGTATCCGTTCCATTAGAAACTGTCTGAGGTACTTTTGCCGGAAGTTTCAGATGCAAAATCAGTTCCTGTTCTGTCAGTTCGGCTTTTACAGCCTGGTATTGTCCCTCATAAAGGCAGAGATAGCTGAGAAGTGTAAAAATCTTTCCAAGCCCCAGGAGATCCTCCTGATTATGACCCAGAACCGTTTCTGCTGCAAAAATATCTCTTTTTTTCAGGTAGGACTTGTAAATTCGGATACACTGTCCCCCATCACAGTACATTCTGACCCCTGAATTCATAAAATTTTCCAGGTCTGGCTGCTTCATATGGATTAGTTTAAAGAAACCTTGACAGGGTTTTAACAACTGATACAGGTCGCAGGAAGGGATTTCCTGAAAGGGAGACTCCATATCATGGTGTTTGTACCGTTCCTCCAGATAAGGCTGGTCAAAGCGGTTCCCATTGTACTGAATCGTACAGGAACAATCTTTCAGAAACTCAGAAAATGATTTCAGGACAAGAGATTCTTCTTCTGATTTTTCTGCCATCCACTGATAGAGTACCCATTGATCAGATTCCCATTTTACAGCTCCGATCAGGTATACAAAAGTAGTGTAACGAGAGAGTCCAGTTGTCTCAATGTCGAAAAAAATCGGTCTGAATTCTGACAATTCGGATTTTGATTTCGACAATAATTTAACAGTGCAAAGGTCCGGAAACCCTTGAAAAATCGGTATTTTTTTAACAAGCATGTCAATTTTTTCCTTTCGTGATTGTATTTAATTATACACAATATTTTGTAAATTGGGTAGTGAATTTTTTTTCAAAAAGAGTTATATTATATGTAGGCAATATGCACGAGCAAGGAGATGGAGGAATTACAGTTCATGTGGAATTTAACAATAGCAGGCGTTGATCTGTATCATATTATCAGCTGGTTTATCATTTACAGCTTTTTCGGATGGGTATGGGAGACTTCCTATGTTTCACTGAAAGAAGGTGAATACATAAACCGGGGATTTATCAACGGTCCCTTCTGCACCATATACGGTGCCGGTGCGATCTCGGTGTATCTGATACTGAAACCTGTAGAACAAAATCTGCTGTTGTTATTTCTGGGAGGAATCATAGTTGCCACTGTGCTGGAATATTTCACAGCAGTCCTGATGGAAAGTATCTTTCATACATCCTGGTGGGACTACAGCGATAAGAAATTCAATTTCCAGGGAAGGATCTGTCTGGGTGCTTCTCTTGGATGGGGATTTTTTACAGTGGGACTTTTCCGGATTCTGCATCCGGTTGTAGAAGATATCGTGGCAATGTATCCGATCTATATAGGTGAGATTGGCATCTGCGCGTTTGGTGCCGGATATCTTGTGGATTTCTGTTATTCCGCTTCCGCAGCTTTCCATTTGAGGGAACGTATTCCACTTCTGGAACAGGAACTGGAAAAGAAACAGGTGGAACTTATGCTGAAAGTCAATCAGCGTATGAATTCATTGGAATTCTCCAAAGGACTTCCTCTTGAGGTCCTGAAAGAAAAAATGGAAGACAGCGAACTTCTCAGTATCATGGACCAGAAACGCAGAGCCATGGCACAGGAGTTTGCCGGAGAGCTGAAAGCCTACCGAAACAGTCTGATCTCCAAGATTGGACACAGGTACAATACCAGACGTTTTATGAAGGCTTATCCCCATCTGAACCGAGGCTATCGTCTGCATCATGAGAAAGAAAATAAACATGAGTCCAAATAACGCTCATGAAAAAGGAGGAAACAATATATGGGAAAACTGACCTTTAAGGGCGGAATCCATCCTTACGACGGTAAGGAATTGTCCAAAAACCAGCCGGTTGAGAAGTATCTCCCAAAAGGAGATATGGCTTATCCTGTTTCTCAGCACATTGGAGCACCTGCTGTTCCTTGTGTAAAAAAGGGTGACCAGGTACTGGCAGGACAGAAAATCGCAGATGCCGGTGGATTTGTATCTTCACCGATCCATTCATCTGTGTCCGGTACAGTAAAAGGTATCGAGAAACGACTGACTGCAACAGGTGCTATGGTGGACTCTATTATCATCGAAAATGACCAGCAGTATCAGGAAGTAGAATATACTCCTGCCAGACTTGAAGATCTTACCAAAGAAGATATTCTGAACAGGATCAAAGAGGGCGGAGTTGTAGGTATGGGTGGTGCCGGATTCCCTACACAGGTCAAACTGGCTCCAAAGGACCCATCCAAGATTGAATATGTTCTGGTTAACGGTGCAGAATGTGAACCTTACATCACCAGTGATTACCGCAGAATGATGGACGAACCGGAAAAAGTCGTAGAGGGTCTGAAAGTCATCCTGAAACTTTTTGAATCAGCTAAAGGTTATATCTGTATTGAAGACAACAAACCGGACTGTATCGCCAAAATGCAGGAACTGGTCAAAGATGTACCACGTATTGAAGTCAAAGAACTGATGACCAAATACCCACAGGGTGGTGAGCGTACACTGATCTATGCCACAACAGGAAGAGAGATCAACTCCACCATGCTTCCGGCAGATGTAGGATGTGTTGTAGACAACGTAGAAACCGTTGTTTCTGTTTATAACGCAGTTATCCTTGGCAAACCAGTAACCAACCGCATCGTAACTGTTACAGGAGACGGTATCAATACACCTAAGAACTTTTCCGTTCTTTCAGGTACTGATATGTCTGAACTGGTAGATGCTGCCGGTGGTCTGAAAGCCAAAATAGCCAAAGCTATTTCCGGTGGTCCGATGATGGGATTTGCTTTATATGATCTTCATGTCCCATGCATCAAAACATCATCTTCATTTTTGTTTCTGGAACACGATGCAGTATCTGAAGCACAGAAGATCCAGACTGCATGTATCAACTGCGGCAGATGTGTAGGTGTCTGTCCAAGCCATGTTCTTCCTGCCCGCCTTGCCACACTGTCTGAACGAGGAGATATGGAAAACTTCGAAAAGATGGACGGTATGGAATGCTGTGAATGCGGTTGCTGCAGTTATATCTGCCCTGCCAAGAGACCACTGACACAGAGTATCAAATCCATGCGTAAGATGGTTATGGCAGAACGTAGAAAAAAGAAATAAGGGGAGGAAATAGAAATGGGAGAAATGTATAACGTATCATCTAATCCCCACGTAAGGGATAAAATGACTACAAGCCGTATCATGCAGCTGGTAGTTATCGCACTGCTTCCGGCCACATTATTCGGAATCTGGAATTTTGGTCTTCATGCACTCCTGGTAGTGTTGGTTACCGTAGTCTCCAGTGTGTTCTTTGAATGGCTTTATGACCGACTGATGCACAAAAAAAATACTGTAACAGACTTCAGTGCTGTTGTTACAGGACTTCTTCTTGCACTGAATATGCCGCCTCAGATCCCGCTGTGGATGCCTGTACTTGGCAGTGCTTTTGCGATCATCGTCGTAAAACAGCTTTTTGGAGGTCTTGGTCAGAACTTTATGAACCCGGCTCTGGCAGCCAGATGTTTCCTGATGATCTCTTTTGCTGCAAAAATGACAGATTTCTCTGTATCTGACAGCTACAGAGGTGTTCTGGATACTGTAACTGGTGCAACACCACTTGCTGCACTGAAAAAACAGGGATTTGTTGCTGCATCCTCCATTCCGGTAAAAGACCTCTTTATCGGTAATATCCAGGGAACCATCGGCGAAACGTCTGCCCTGGCTATCCTGATCGGTGCGGTGATTCTTCTTGCATTTAAAGTGATAGACTTTAAGATCCCGCTTACATACATCGGCAGCTTTGCTATCTTTGTAATCTGCTATATGTTCGGTACTGGTATGGGATTTGATGTCAACTATCTGTTCAGCCATCTGTTCGGTGGTGGTCTGATGCTTGGTGCGTGGTTTATGGCTACTGACTATGTAACTACACCTATCACCCCGAAAGGGCAGCTTTTATATGGTTGCTGTCTTGGTGTTGTAACAGCTGTATTCCGTCTCTTTGGTGGTTCAGCAGAAGGTGTATCCTATGCAATCATCTTCTGTAACCTTCTGGTTCCGCTTATCGAAAAGGCAACTAAACCGGTAGCCTTTGGTAAAGGAGGTAAGAAAGCATGAATACAATCTTAAAAAATACCATTTCCATTACCGTGATCACCCTCGTAGCAGGTCTTGCTCTTGGTGTGGTACAGGATATCACAGCAGGTCCTATCGCCACACAGCAGGAAAAATCCAAAGAAGAAGCATACAAAACCGTATTCGAAGATGCAGATACCTTTGAAGTATATTCTGCGGATGACGGTCTGGCTACAGCTCTTGCAGATAATGGATTTACAGCCCAGACTATTGATGAGATCATGGTAGCTCAGGATTCTTCCGGAGAAACCTTGGGATATGCATTTACAGTAACAGATTCTGAAGGTTATGGTGGAGATATCCAGTTCGCCATGGGCGTACAGAATGATGGAACCTTAAATGGCATTTCCATTTTATCAATCAGCGAGACTGCAGGTCTTGGTATGAAAGCCAACACAGACAGCTTCAAAGATCAGTTCAAAAACAAAAAAGTAGAAAAATTCTCATACACCAAAACAGGTGCCACATCCGATGACCAGATCGATGCCATCAGTGGTGCCACTATTACAACAAATGCCATGACAAACGGTGTCAATGCCGGACTTTGTGCATTTCAGTATGTGGAAGGAGGAACAGAGTCATGAAAGCAAATACACCTGCTGAACGTCTTGTAAACGGTATTATCAAAGAAAACCCGACTTTTGTGCTGGTGCTTGGTATGTGTCCTACACTGGCTGTCACAACTTCTGCCATCAACGGTATCGGTATGGGCCTTACCACAACCGTAGTACTGGCAGCATCCAACCTTATGATTTCTCTTCTGAGAAAATTTATTCCAGATGGAGTACGTATGCCGGCATTTATCGTAGTCGTTGCGTCTTTTGTAACAATTGTACAGATGCTTCTTCAGGGATTTATCCCAAGCCTGTATTCCGCACTTGGAATCTATATTCCTCTGATCGTTGTTAACTGTATCATTCTTGGCCGTGCAGAAGCATATGCATCCAAGAATCCTCCAATCCCGTCTCTCTTTGATGGTATTGGTATGGGACTTGGTTTCACCTTAAGTATTACCTGTATCGGTGCTGTACGTGAACTTCTCGGTGCCGGACAGATCTTCGGAAAACAGATCCTTCCATTAGCAGCTGACGGTAAATTCGGTTATGAACCGATCACCATCTTCATCCTGGCTCCTGGAGCATTCTTTGTTCTGGCTATGCTTGCAGCTCTTCAGAACAAATTCAAAGTCGGAGCAGCCAAGAGGGGCATCGACCCAAGTGAAAGCGGCGGATGCTGCGCCGGCTGTGATGGCTGTGGAAATACTGCATGTAAAGGAGGCAAAGAGTCATGAAAGAATTATTGATCATCCTTATCAGCTCTGCCGTTGTCCATAACGTTGTACTGAGTCAGTTCCTGGGTCTCTGCCCATTCTTTGGTGTTTCCAAGAAAACAGAGACAGCAGTAGGAATGGGTGGCGCACTTGTATTCGTTATCACCCTGTCCTCCTTTGTTACAGGTCTGATCTACAATTTCATCCTGATTCCTACCGGCATGGAATACTTACAGACCATCGTATTTATCCTTATTATCGCAGCATTGGTTCAGTTTGTTGAGATGTTCCTCAAGAAATGTGTTCCATCTCTTTATAAGGCACTTGGTGTATACCTTCCTCTGATTACCACCAACTGTGCAGTTCTTGGTGTTGCACTCACTAACGTACAGGACGAATACAATATCCTTCAGGGTACTGTAAACGGGTTTGCAACTGCAGTAGGTTTCACAATTTCCATTACATTGATGGCAGGTATTCGTGAAAAAATTCAGTTTAACGATATTCCGGAAGCATTCAAAGGCTTCCCTACTGTACTTCTTACAGCAGGACTTATGGCTATTGCTTTCTTCGGATTCTCAGGATTAATTTAAGGAGGCGTGATTATGAATATTGGAGCAATTATTACAGCAACTGTCGTTGTTGCAGCAGTCGGCCTCTTTATTGGTATCTTCCTTAGTATTGCAGGTAAGAAATTTGCTGTAGAAGTAGATGAAAAAGAAGTCGCTGTACGTGAAGTTCTTCCCGGAAACAACTGTGGTGGATGTGGATATCCAGGATGTGACGGACTTGCAGCTGCCATTGCCAAAGGCGAAGCTCCTGTAGGACAGTGTCCTGTAGGTGGAGCTCCTGTAGCTGCCAAGATTGCAGCTATTATGGGTGAGGAAGTCGTAGAGACAGAGCGTATGGCTGCGTTTGTCAAATGTACAGGAACCTGTGACAAAACCAAACAGAACTATCAGTATACCGGTGTAGAAGACTGCGAAATGATGGCATTCGTTCCTGGTGGTGGTTCCAAAGCCTGTTCTTTCGGATGTATGGGATTTGGAAGCTGCGTAAAAGCATGTCCATTTGATGCAATCCATATTGTAAACGGTGTTGCAGTGGTCAATCGTGAAGCATGTAAAGCATGTGGCAAATGTATCGCCAAATGTCCACATCATCTGATTGAACTTGCACCTTATGCACAGCAGACATTTGTTGGTTGCAGTTCCCATGCCAAAGGTAAAGCAGTTACCTCCGCATGTGAAATTGGTTGTATCGGATGTAAAAAATGTGAAAAAACATGTCCAAATGGTGCTATTACTGTTACCGATTTCTGTGCACATATTGATTACAGTAAGTGTACAAACTGTGGTGCATGTAAAGAAGCATGCCCGAGAGGTATCATCCTCTGATCATCATAAGTATCTCAAACCCCGGTCCGGGCTCTCCCAGACCGGGGTTTTTAGTCGAATAGATGTTTGCTTTTTTGCTGTGAGTATGATATGATGAAAGTCGTACAGAAAATCCTGACAATAGGAGCATAAGATTTATGATTTCATTTATAAAAGGATACGTTGCCGAAACAACAGAGAATTCTGTTATTCTGGAAACAGACAGTATCGGATACGAGATATTTATGACAGGAACTGCCATCGAAGAAACCAGTCGTATGCAGGACAAAATAAAAATATATACTTATTTTCACGTTCGTGAAGATACTATGCAGCTTTATGGTTTTTTATCCAGAGATGATCTGGAGATGTTCCGGCTTCTTTTGAATGTCAATGGAATCGGTCCCAAGGCTGCCATGGGAGTACTGGCAGCTATTACAGCTGATGAGCTCCGGTTTGCAGTGCTTTCGGATGATGTCAAGACTATTTCCCGGGCTCCCGGCATTGGCAAAAAGACAGCCCAGAAGTTGATCCTGGAGTTGAAAGACAAACTGAAACTGGAAGATGCTTTTGAGAAGAAACTGGATCATCAGGAAGAGAATCTTTCTCTGGCAGACACATCTCTTCGTGACAGCCGCCAGGAAGCAGTCGAAGCCCTCACAGCTCTTGGCTACAGCAGTACCAATGCTTTACGCGCTGTGCGTCAGGTAAGCGAAGAAACTGGTGATGATGTAGAAGCGATTCTCAAGGCAGCACTGAAACAGTTATAATCGGAGTGATAGTACAATGGAAAAAAGAATGATCACCACAGATGTCACAGAAGAGGATCTTCCTATTGAAGGAAATCTCCGCCCACAGACTCTGGATGAATATATTGGTCAGGAAAAGACCAAAAAAACACTGAAAATCTATATCGAAGCAGCCAGACAGCGACATGATGCCCTGGATCATGTGCTTTTTTATGGTCCACCAGGTCTGGGTAAAACCACCCTGTCAGGTATCATTGCCAACGAAATGGGTGTACACATGAAAGTTACCTCCGGTCCAGCTATTGAGAAGCCCGGAGAAATGGCTGCCATTCTCAACAACCTCCAGGAGGGAGATATTCTTTTCGTTGATGAGATCCATCGTCTGAACCGCCAGGTAGAAGAAGTACTGTATCCTGCCATGGAAGACTTTGCCATAGACATCATGATCGGCAAAGGTGCTTCTGCACGTTCCATCCGGCTGGATCTGCCCAAATTCACACTTGTAGGCGCAACTACAAGAGCCGGTCTGCTTTCCGCACCCTTAAGAGACCGTTTTGGTGTCATGCACCATCTGGAATTTTATAATCAGGCAGAACTTCAAACGATCATTCTTCGTTCTGCACAGGTTCTGGATGTGGAGATTGATCCCAAGGGTGCAGCTGAGATTGCCAAGCGATCTCGTGGTACTCCCCGTCTTGCCAATCGTCTCCTCAAAAGAGTCCGGGATTTTGCTCAGGTAAAATACGACGGCAGAATTACTTACGATGTAGCTTCTTTTGCCTTGGATCTTCTGGAAGTAGATCAGTACGGTCTGGACAAGATAGACCGGCGGATTCTTCTGACACTGATCCAGAACTTCCAGGGAGGACCGGTAGGTCTGGAAACTCTGGCCGCTGCCATCGGGGAAGATTCCGGTACTCTGGAGGACGTTTATGAACCTTATCTTCTGCAGAATGGTTTCCTGAACAGAACCCCCAGAGGGCGCATAGCATCCCCTCTTGCCTATAAACATCTGGGAATTGAAAAGAATTTGTAAAAATTCCTATACATTTCTACAAAATTCGATTATAATCTAAAGATAAAAGATTATGATCAAAAGATGATAATAGGAAATTAATATACAGGAGGCTTGTTATGGCAGTCAAGAATACGGCGCAGGTAGTAATCGGCGGAAAGATCATCACGTTAGGTGGTTACGAATCTGAGGAGTATTTTCAAAAAGTAGCATCATATATAAATAATAAGATCGCGGAATTAAGTGAAATGCCCGGATATTCCAGACAACCAATGGAAACCAAACATACCCTGATCAGCCTGAATATCACAGATGATTATTTCAAGGCAAAAAAACAGGCAGAGATCTTTGAACAGGATCTGCAGCAGAAAGATCAGGAAATGTACGAACTGAAACACGAACTGATTGCTCTTCGTATGAAGATCGAAGAGACCGAAAACAAGGAACGGGAAACCCAGCAGCAGAAAGAGCTTCTGGAAGGCAAAGTAAAAGAGCTGGAAGAGGAAATTGATAAATTACTCAGATAAGCCAGGAAGGGGATTGCTTCGGTAGTCCTCTTTATTTGTTTCGGTCACCGGATCAGTACAGCAAACTATAAATTCCAAAAGGGAGTGAACCATTTGAATTCTAACAATACGGATCTTCATAAGACAGAATTACTGGCTCCTGCCGGTTCTTACGAAGCTTTTGAAGCAGCTCTGGGTGCAGGAGCTGATGCAGTCTATGTAGGCGGGCCTGCTTTTGGAGCAAGAGCCTATGCCAGAAATTTTACAATAGAAGAGCTTATCCGGGCAATCTATACTGCCCACATTCATAACCGCAAATTATACCTTACTGTAAATACTCTGCTGAAAAACAGAGAACTGGAAGAGCAGTTGTATGATGTTCTTCTGCCTGTCTATGAAGCTGGACTGGATGCAGTGATCGTTCAGGACATGGGAGTATTTCAGTTTATCAGAAGAGTTTTCCCAGAACTGCATCTGCATGCCAGCACACAAATGACCATCACCGGTCCTTTGGGAATGAAGTTTCTGGAAGAACAGGGCGCTACCAGGGTAGTCGCTGCCAGAGAACTGAGTCTTGATGAGCTTTCAGCCATGCATAAGACAAGCCCTATTGAAATCGAAGCCTTTATTCACGGAGCTTTATGTTACAGCATTTCCGGGCAGTGCCTTATGAGTAGCATGTTTGGTGGCAGAAGCGGAAACAGAGGCCGCTGTGCACAGCCCTGCCGTCTTTCCTACCAGGCAAAAAAATCACAGGATTCTGCTTATTCCGGAAAGGCTCTTTGCCCTTTAAACCTGAAAGATATCTGTACCCTTGATATTCTCCCGGAAATTATCGAAGCAGGTGTTACTTCTCTTAAAATCGAGGGACGTATGAAACAACCGGAGTATACAGCAGGTGTTACTTCTGTATACCGTAAATACCTGGATCTTTACCTGCAAGATCCGGATAACTACCAGGTAAAGGAAAATGACCGTAAATACCTTCTGGATATATTTAACAGGGGCGGTTCCTGTCAGGGGTATTTCAAACAGCATAACGGTCCCTCCATGATGGCTTTTACCAATGAGAAGAAATCCGGCAATGTTTCTGTTACCCTGAAATCACCAAAGACAGGTATCACAGGAACTCTGCTGCTTTACCCCGGTTCACCGGCTATGCTGAATGTTTTCTGCCGGGACATTCACAGAATGGTTTCTCTGGGAGAAGTACAATATGCCAGAGAGCATCCCATGACAGAAGAGAGGATCCGCCAGCAGATGGAGAAGCTTGGAAACTCCCCGTTTTTGTGGGATAGCCTTGATATCCAGATGGATGAAAATATTTTTATACCTGTAAAACTTCTTAATGAATTGCGCCGCAGTGCAACAGAACAGCTGGAAGAAGCCCTGGTGGCTCCCATGCAGCGAAAAGCTCCGGGAAAAAAGCTTTACAGAACCTCTGGAGAAGCTTCTCACTCTGGTGATAATTCATCTTTCCTGCTTTTTGCTTCCTGCGAAACAGAAGAACAATTCAACGTTTTGAAAAACATTCCTGAGATCCATGGACTGTATTTGCCGGCTGATCTTATGGAAACAGCCATATCTACAGAACTTTTTCAGAAAAAAGATCTGTACCTGGCATTTCCTCATGTTACAAGAGGAAATGCACCATCTGCACTTCAGACCCGGTATATGGACTGGATTTCTACTGGCAGAATCAAAGGCTTTCTGGTCCGTAATCTGGAAAGTTTCAGTTCCCTTAAGGAAGCTGGTCTTGCCAGACACTGTGTAATTGACGCATCTCTGTATACATGGAATAATGAAGCGGTTTCTTTCTGGAACGAACAGGGAATTCTCCGAAACACCATGCCTCTGGAACTTAACGGAAAAGAGCTTCTTCACAGAGATAACCGGAACAGTGAATTTATCATTTATGGTTATACGCCGCTGATGCTTTCTGTCCAGTGTGTACGCAAAAACCTTTACAAATGTGACAAGCAGGAGCAATCCATGATCCTGAAAGACCGTTATGATAAGGAATTCATCTGCAAATGTGTTTGTCATCCCTGGAAAAACCAGACTACAGATTCCAGAGAGTATTGTTATAATATCATATATAACAGCATTCCCTGCGGGCTTCTGAAGGAAGTCTCTCAGGTCAGAGCTTTGGGAGCAGAAGTTCTCCGCATGAATTTCACTACAGAATCTTCCAGAGAGACTGCAAAGATTGCCAGGGAATTTGCTAACGTATATCTGAAAGGGCATCCCCCCATTCAGAGCAACTTTACCAAAGGACATTTTAAAAGAGGAGCCGAGTAAAGGCATATGATTAATGTTATTGTAGAATTATCCAAATATACCATTCTCACACTGATGATCGTTTATACCTTTCACTGTTTTTATACAGTCCGTCAGGCTGACAATGAAGAACGGAACGAGCTGCTCCGGCAGCAGCTGATCTTGATCTTTTTTATGGATTTTACAGCTTTCCTTGTTATCTATCTGAAAACTTTTGATTTTAAAGTGGTTCAGTTTTATGTGGAAATGCTTCTGTTTTTTGCTGCCATACAGATTCTGTACCGTATCCTGTACCCCAAAGCATCTCTGTTACTTCTGAATAACATGTGTATGCTGCTAAGTGTGGGATTCATTATTCTCTGTCGTCTGGATGTTCCTACAGCCACCAGACAGCTTCTGATCGCAGCAGGAGCCAGTGCCATTGCGCTGGTGGTACCTGTTATGATAAGAAAGATGCGGTTTCTTCGTAAGCTTACCTGGGTTTATGCCGGGATTGGTATCCTTCTTCTGGCAGCAGTATTTCTCCTTGCACAGACCAGTTATGGTGCCAAGCTTTCTATTCTCGGAGTACAGCCTTCCGAAGCCATCAAAATTACTTTTGTATTTTTCCTTGCTGCATTTCTTTCCAGAGATACCAGTTTCCGGGCGGTAGTACAGGTATCCGTAGTTGCGGCTATCCATGTAGGCATCCTGGTTCTGTCCAGAGACCTTGGAAGTGCAGTGATCTTTTTTGCAGCTTATCTGGTAATGGTTTACGTTGCCACCAGGAACCCCGGCTATCTGCTCCTTGGTATGACTGGTGGCTGTGCCGCTTCTGTCGTGGCTTATCATCTTTTTGGTCATGTCCGACAGCGAGTCAGTGCGTGGAAAGATCCTATGGCTGTATATCAAAATGAAGGATATCAAATCGTGCAGTCGCTTTTTGCCATTGGAACCGGTGGGTGGTTTGGCATGGGACTGTGTCAGGGTTCTCCGGAATCCATACCTGTAGTCAAAAATGACTTTATCTTCAGTGCCATCTGTGAAGAACTGGGCGGAATCTTTGCCATCTGCCTGATTCTGGTATGTATGAGCTTTTTCCTGATGATCGTAAACATTGCCCTTCGGATCATCAATCCGTTCTACAAATTGATCGCACTGGGGCTTGGTACTGAATATGCATTTCAAGTGTTCCTTACAATAGGTGGAGCAAGTAAATTTATCCCTATGACAGGCGTTACCCTTCCTCTGGTAAGTTATGGAGGAAGTTCTGTGCTCAGTACAATTCTCATGCTTGCCATCATTCAGGGATTGTATATTTTAAGAGAAGATGAGGACGAAGAATTTGAGAAGAGAAGAAAAGAAGCAGTTCAGAGAATCCGAGCACGAGAGGAAGCAGGCAGAACGCGCCAGATCTAAAAGAAGGCGTGCCAAAAACAAAGAATATACTTTTGTATCTGTTTTCTTTGTACTGATCTTTGCAGGTCTTATCGGATATCTGATTTATTTTGACGGAGTAAAAAGTGACAGTTTTGTCAACAGCCCCTACAATACAAGACAGGACACTTTTTCTGACCGGGTTGTCCGGGGACAGATTCTTTCTGCTGACGGCGAGATCCTGGCGCAGACAGAAGTAGATGATGATGGGACAGAAACCAGGAACTATCCATATTCCAATATTTTTGCACATGTGGTAGGTTATGATACCAATGGCAAAAGTGGTCTGGAATCGGAAGCAAACTTTCAGCTTCTGACTTCCCATGAATTCTTTCTGGAACAAATAAAAAACGAATTTATGGGTACCAAAAATACAGGAGACAATGTAGTCTCTACTTTAAATGCTGACCTGCAGACAACTGCCTACAACTCGCTGGGAGACCGTAAGGGAGCAGTAGTAGCACTGGAGCCTTCCACAGGCAAAATCCTTGCAATGGTCAGTAAACCAGACTTTGATCCTAATTCTATCTCCCAGAACTGGGATGCACTTGTCAATGATGAGACCAATAGCAGCCTTCTGAACAGAGCCACCATGGGGCAATATCCTCCGGGATCCACCTTCAAAGTAGTAACTGCCCTGAATTATTTTCGTTCCAAAGGCAGTCTGAATGGTTTTTCCTACAACTGTCAGGGAACCATCACTTTGGATGACCATACCATCCGCTGTTATAACGGAACTGTTCATGGGCAGGAAGATTTTTATACAGCATTTGCCAATTCTTGCAACTGTGCTTTTGCCGAGATTGGAACAGAACTTGGCGGCAGCTCACTGAAAGAAACAAGTGAAGATCTTCTGTTCAATCAGAAGCTTCCTCTTACTTCCTACAGAAAGAGTGCTTTTTCACTGGATGGAAATTCACCAGTTCCACTGATCATGCAGACTTCTATTGGTCAGGGAAATACTCTGGTATCACCAATGCATATGGCACTGATCACCAGTGCGATTGCTAATAATGGTGTTCTGATGAAACCTTATCTAATTGATAAAGTAGTAAATACTTCCGGCGATGTCGTAAGTTCAAACGATCCGGAATCCTACAAACGTCTTATGACCAGCAACGAATCAGCACTTCTCGGAAAATTAATGAAAGGTGTTGTAGAAAGCGGCACCGCTTCTTCCTTAAACGGACGTGGATATACAGCAGCCGGCAAAACAGGTTCTGCTGAATACGACGAAAATGGTTCCAGCCATTCCTGGTTTATTGGATATTCCAATGTAGACAACCCGGATCTTGTAGTTGCCATTATCGTAGAAGGCGGCGGAACAGGAAGTGAAGCAGCAGTACCTATTGCGGCAGATCTTTTTGATGCCTACTATTTTGACTGATTCATTTTTCGTCTCAACTGATGCGAAGTTATGGTTGTCAGTTTTCTCAAAAAGAGTTATACTATATGCAGTTCAGGGTATAAAACTCACACGCAGTACAGGAGGAAATTGCAATATGATAGAAGCAACGAGCTGTGGCGGTGTGGTAATTTATCGTGGTAAGATACTGGCACTATACAAGTCTTATAAAAACCGTTATGAAGGCTGGGTACTGCCAAAAGGAACTGTAGAAGAAGGCGAGACACACATGCAAACAGCACTTCGCGAAGTAAAAGAAGAAGCAGGTGTACGTGCGTCTATTGTCAAATACATCGGCAAAAGCCATTATAATTTTTCAGTTCCTGAGGACATGGTCACAAAGGAAGTACACTGGTATCTGATGACGGCGGAAAATTATCATAGCAGACCTCAGAGAGAAGAGTATTTCGTAGATTCCGGATATTATAAGTTCCATGAGATTTATCACCTTCTCCGTTTCTCCAATGAGAAACAGATCGTAGAACGGGCTTATCAGGAATATCTGGATCTGAGAAGTCAGGGTTTATGGGGAAAGCAGCGTTAAGATGATCCTGCCTGATCTACAGACAGAAATAATGGGACTGTGTTTTTGCGCAGTCCTGTTTAGATTTCAGAAAAAAGGGAATCCTCTAAACAGGAATCCTCTGTTAAAGGAGCAGTGAACCAGAATGCTGAAATGGCACAAATATCTTCTGACCGGTCCCGGTGTCCGGAACAGATCAAAGATCCGCCACAAATTAGACCATGGCAGGATCGTACCGGACATTTTTCTTATTACATTATCGGAAAATCCATCCAATCTTCTGGAAATACTGCCGGCACTGACGCTTATTCAGGAAAGTGCAGCCCTCATGTGTCCGGAGATCATCGGAATTGCCAAGGGCAAAGAAGAAGCCATGGATATGGTCACAGAGATCATTCAGGAGCTCTACAGCAAGACAGGTGGTTTCAACATCAAAGAATATTGGAAAAACAGGTGAATTTATGCTACATATTCTGTGGTTAATCATAAAATTTATTCTGATTCTTCTTGCTATTGTGCTGGGACTGATTCTGCTTATACTGTTGCTGGTTCTGTTTTGTCCTGTCCGCTACAAAGCCAGTATCAGGAAAGAACCTGCTTCTCTAAAGAAATTTAAAGAAACAGATGCAGAAGGGAAAATCAGCTGGCTTTTTGGGCTTGCAGCTTTAAAATGCAGATTTCAGCAAGGACAGTTCTGGAAAGAATTCTATTTGTTCGGTATTCCTGTATTTAAACTGTTGGGTAAACTTCGCAATCGCAGAAAAAGCTCTCCAAAGATTTCAGCAGCACCGGATACATTGGAAGAAGAACTTCTGCCAGATATCCAGGAAGTTTCGAATACGGTTTCCACTGAACCGGTAACGCCTCTTATTACTTCTTCAGAAATGCATGAAACGTCTGCGGAACCCCCTCAGTCAGAAGAGGACGTAGATTCAGAAATCTTTTATCAGGAAGTTCAGGAAAACGGAGAGAAGTTTTTTTACAAACTAGGGTATAAAATCCGTTCTTTCATGGATAAAATAAAAAAAATACATCAGTGCATCCGTAAGATCCCCACAGAGATTCACAAAACTTCGGATGTTTTTCGCAAAACCGGAAACAAGCTTCAATGGTGGAGAGATTTTCTGGATCATCCAAAAGTGCGTACTTCCATAACACTGCTCAAGACATCCGGTATCAGATTACTGAAACACATTTTTCCTACCAGACTTACAGGCAGAATCACCTTTGGTTCCACAGATCCCTCTGTAACAGGTACGGTACTGGCAATCCTTGGCATGACAATGCCTTTTCACAGGAACTGCATCCAGGTAATACCTGTATTTGAAGATGAAAATATCCTTCAGGGACATCTGGAGCTGAAGGGGCGGATTTATGGTATCATGCTGGTCAGGACAGCAATTCAGTTATACTTCAACCAAAATATCAAATATGTGATCCGAAGATGGAAACATAAATAAGGAGGAACGATCATGTCAGGAGAAAATAATTTCAAGGAAACCGTAAGCTCTCTTTTTAAGGGTATGGATGCTTTTATTTCAGCCAAAACTGTGGTAGGTGATGCGATCCATGTGGGAGACACCATTATTCTTCCCCTTGTTGATGTATCTTTCGGTGTAGGTGCCGGAGCTTTTGAGGGTGAAAAAAAGAGTAACGGTGGCGGTGGTATGACCGGCAAACTCACACCCAGCGCAGTACTGGTGATCCAGAACGGAACTACTAAACTCGTCAATGTAAAAAATCAGGACGGACTTACCAAAGTTCTAGATATGGTACCGGATTTTGTTGACCGCTTTGCATCAGGATTTGGAAAATCAGAAGAAAATGAAGAAACTGTTGAAACAGACAAATAAACGATTCATTCAATTATTTTATCTGCATAGAATAATATAAGCCTGACAGACGAGGTTCGGAAATGGGAAGATTTTTCGGATTCATGTTATTCTGTATCGGAATCGGAATGATCATAGGGATGCTCATTACAGACAATGTGATCATTATTGTTACGTCCGGGCTTTGCCTTCTATGTGGATATCATATGTTTTGCAGATAAGCAGACACTTCGGTGTCTGTTTTTATTTTGGGCAATGATTATTTTGAAACAAAAAAAGGCCCCCGCATGAACTGCGGGGGTAGCCAGGAAATTTATGCTCTTTCCACTTTTCCGGATCTCAGACAAGAAGTACATACATACATCTTCTTTGCACCGCCGGTAGCGGTTTTAACTTTTACGGACTTCACATTTGATTTCCACATTTTATTGGATCTTCTATGGGAATGACTTACATTATTTCCGAAATAAGCACCTTTTTCACAAACTGCGCATTTAGCCATGATAGCACCTCCTTGACGCTTTTTTTCAACAGGTTTTATTTTAACAGATGATTTTACCTTTTGCAAGCAAAAAAAAGGAAAAATATAAAAATATATTCCTTTTTCAACAAAAACAGGTTATAATACACTCATAAAATAAATTGGAGGTACCTATATGAATGGACGTATAGATTCCGGAATGGGCCAGATCGTCATAGATACAGACGTTATTGCGACCTATGCAGGAAGTGTTGCTGTTGAATGTTTTGGTATTGTTGGAATGGCTGCAGTCAGCATGAAAGACGGACTGGTCAAGCTTCTCCGCAAGGACAGTCTGAAACATGGTATCAGTGTGAAAATCACCGACGAAAACAAGATCTGTCTGAATTTCCACGTTATTGTTGCATATGGTGTTAATATCAGCACTATTGCAGATAACCTTGTCAGCAGTGTAAAATATAAAGTAGAAGAATTTACCGGTATGGAAATAGAAAAAATCAACATCTATGTGGAAGGCGTTCGCGCAATAGATTAAGTAATTAGAGGAGGAACTTATGGTGATTATCAAAACCATAGATGCCAAAGTACTTTCCAGAATGTTCCTGGCTGGAGCCAAGAACCTGGAAGCCAAAAAAGAATGGATCAATGAATTAAATGTATTCCCTGTACCAGATGGAGACACGGGAACCAATATGACAATGACGATCATGTCAGCAGCAGCAGCAGTAACTGCTCTGGAAGACCCGGATATGGAAACTCTGGCAAAAGCAATATCTTCCGGTTCTTTACGTGGAGCAAGAGGAAACTCCGGTGTTATCCTTTCCCAGCTTCTCCGGGGCTTCACCAAAAGCGTCAGGAAGTCTAAAGAACTGGATGCAATCGCAATCGCCGCTGCAATGGAGCGCGCAGTGGAAACAGCTTACAAAGCTGTTATGAAACCAAAAGAAGGAACCATCCTTACCGTTGCCAAAGAAGCGGCTCTGAAGGCAGCAGAGATTGCTCCGGAAGCCGAAGAACTTCAGCCATATTTTGAAGAGATCTTCGCACATGCAGAAGCCACTCTTGCCAAAACTCCCGAAATGCTCCCGGTTCTTAAAGAAGCAGGTGTCGTAGACTCCGGCGGACAGGGACTTCTGGAGGTCTTAAGAGGAGCTATGGACGGTTTTCTTGGAAAAGAAGTTGATTATACAGACTTCCAGAAATCTTCCGGACCTGCTGTTACAAAAATCTCCCCTCAGGCAGAAGCAGATATCAAGTTCGGTTACTGTACAGAATTTATCATTCTTCTGGACAAGCCAATGCCTCTGGAAGAAGAACATTCTTTCAAAGAATTTCTTACTTCCATCGGTGATTCCATCGTACTTGTAGCAGATGACGAGATCGTAAAAGTACACGTACACACCAACCATCCTGGTCAGGCTATTGAACGGGCACTTACCTATGGTGCACTTTCCCGTATGAAGATTGATAATATGAGAGAAGAGCATCAGGAAAAACTGATCAAAGATGCAGAAAAACTCGCCAAACAACAGGCAGAAGAAGAAAAAGCAGCAGTTCCTGCCAAAGAAACAGGTTTCATTGCTGTATCTGCCGGAAATGGTCTTACTGATATCTTTAAAGAACTTGGCACAGACTATCTCATCGAAGGCGGTCAGACTATGAACCCAAGTACCGAAGATATGCTGAATGCCATTGAGCGTGTTAATGCAAAGACCATTTATATTTTCCCAAACAATAAAAATATCATCCTTGCAGCCAACCAGGCAAGAGATCTTACCGAAGACAAAAAGATCATCGTAATCCCTACCAAGACAGTGCCACAGGGTATCACTGCAATGATCAGCTTTGTTCCTGAAAAATCCCCTGAAGAAAATGAAGCTGAAATGCTGGATGCTATTTCCAAAGTCCGTACAGGTCAAATCACCTATGCTGTAAGAGACACTCGTATTGAAGACAACGAAATCCATGAGGGAGATATCATGGGTATTGGCGATAAGGGTATCCTTGCTGTAGGCAGCAACAAACAGGAAGTCGCCGAGGCTACCGTCAAGGCTATGATGTCTGATGACGCAGAAGTGATCAGCATTTATTATGGTGCAGATACCTCCGAGAAAGCTGCTGAAGCTCTTGGCAGTGCATTAGAAGAAGCATATCCAGACTGCGAAGTAGAAATCAATAGAGGTGGTCAGCCAATCTATTATTACATCATTTCTGTAGAGTGATCATGGGACAGAGTTTAAGAACTATTAAGGGCGTTGGAGAAAAAACGGAAAAACTGTTTCAAAAAGTAGGTATCTGGGACACAGATGACCTGATCCGTTATTATCCAAGAACTTATGACGCTTATGAGGCGCCGGTAAATATCGCAGAACTTAAGGAAGGGACGGTGCAGACCGTCTCTGCTGCGGTATCTTCCGGCGTCTATGTTAATTCTGTACGAGGTAAACAACTGATCACCACTACCGTATCGGACAGCAGTGGCAGGTTATCCATGATCTGGTTCCGTATGCCTTATCTTCGCAACACTCTGAAAAAAGGCAGTTTCTTTGTTTTTCGGGGCAAAATAGTCCGTACTCAGGGACGATTCCAGATGGAACATCCGGAAATTTTTACACCTGCTGCCTATGAAGAAATCCTGAACAGTCTCCAACCTGTGTACAGTCTTACTGCAGGCCTTTCCAACAAGACCATTGCCCGGATGATACAAAAAGTACTTACAGAACTCCCCATGCACCAGGAATATCTTCCAGAAGAACTCCGGGAAAAATACCACCTTGCAGATATCAACTACTGTCTGAAATCCATACATTTTCCCAAAAACAAAGAAGAACTTCTGGTTGCCCGCAGAAGGCTGGTCTTTGACGAATTCCTGTTCTTTATTCTAGCGGTCCAGATGTTAAAAGAACATACTGAACAGGCCCAGAACCATTTTCCTATGAAAGAAACATGGACAACAGAACTGATAATTGAAAGTCTTCCTTACAGACTTACCGATGCACAGCTGAATGCATGGCACGAAATCGAAAGAGATCTGTCCGGTCAGGCACTGATGTCCAGACTGGTACAGGGAGATGTGGGAAGTGGCAAAACGATTCTTGCATTTCTTTCCATGATCCTTTCTGTGGAAAACGGATATCAGGCTGCATTAATGGCACCTACTGAAGTTCTTGCAAGGCAACATTATGAAGGCTTTCTGAAACTGATGGAAGAACAGAATCTTCAATACGATACCGTTCTTCTTACAGGTTCTACCACAGCCAGACAAAAAAAAGAAATTTATGAACATATCGCAAAAGGAACTGCCCAGGTGATCATAGGGACCCATGCCCTGATACAGGAAAAAGTCATCTACCATAACCTTGGTCTGGTGATCACTGATGAACAGCATCGTTTTGGCGTAAAACAGAGGGAAGCCCTGGCTTCCAGAGGCAATCCTCCCAATATTCTGGTTATGAGTGCCACACCGATTCCAAGGACCCTGGCGATCATTCTCTATGGGGATCTGGATATCTCTACGATCAATGAACTTCCTGCCAGACGTCTGCCAATCAAAAACTGTGTTGTAGATACTTCCTACCGTCCCAAAGCCTACAGCTTTATTGAAAAGCAGATCCGTGAAGGACGTCAGGCATATATTATCTGTCCCATGGTAGAGGAAAGCGAAGGACTGGACGCTGAAAATGTCCTTGATTACAGAGAAAGACTATCCCAGATATTTCCGGCTGATATTTCTATTGAAGTTCTTCATGGCAAAATGAAACCCAAAGAAAAAAACAGGATCATGGAAGCTTTTGCAGCAGGAGAGATTCAGATTCTGGTTTCTACTACAGTAGTAGAAGTAGGTGTGAATGTTCCCAATGCTTCTGTTATGATGGTCGAGAACGCAGAACGTTTCGGTCTTGCGCAGCTTCATCAGCTTAGAGGAAGAGTAGGACGGGGGCAGTATCAGTCTTACTGTATTTTTATCCAGGGTAATGTCCAGGACAGTATCTCCAAAAGACTTCAGATACTCAACAAATCCAATGATGGTTTTTATATTGCAGAAGAAGATCTGAAATTACGGGGACCAGGGGATCTCTTCGGAATACGCCAAAGTGGTGATATGGAATTCCGTATCGGAGATATTTATAATGATTGCACCATCCTGAAAGATGCCAGTGAAGCAGCCTCCCTGATTCTTTCTCTTGATCCGGATCTTTCACTGGAACAGCACCATATTCTGAAAGAACATCTGGATGCTATTCAGAAAAATCATCTGAAAAACATCGGATTATAAAAAGTCTTAGTTGCAAATTTCAAAAAATCGTAGTATTCTATTACGGTAATTTATATAATCCAGCTTGTAAGGAGGCTACCATGGCTATAAGAAAAACTACAAAAAAAGCAGAAACTGAAACTACAACCACTGCAAATACAGCTGCTGCCCCAAAAACAACTACAAGAAAAACAACAACTAGAAAAACAACTGCCAAAAAGACAACTGCCAGAAAAGCTGCAAAAATATCCACAGAAGTATATGTACAGTGGCTTGGCAAAGAAGTAGAGGCTCAGAATATCATTGACAATATCAAAAAAATCTGGACAGAGGAAATGGACAAGAAAGAAGCTGACCTGAAAGACCTGAAGATCTACATAAAACCAGAAGATAACGGTGCTCATTATGTGATCAACGGTGAGATTACCGGATTTATCGAATTATAATTCGATCGTAACTGTTCAGTACCCTCACAGTTACGAGTCAAAATGCATTCCAAATCACCTTCGGTGATGGCATTTTGCCTTGTATGTCTCGGGATTTTGGCAAAAAACATGCCAAAACACCTCGCGGGATACTACCTTCTGAATAGTTACATTCGATCTTACTATTCTGAAAGAAAGCTCAGATGATCTGTCATCCGAGCTTTTTTAATAAAAAAGCAAGGAGCAATTGTATGTTATCTGTAATCGAATCAGTGAACACCGCTGTAAATAATTTTATCTGGGGTGTTCCCGCTATGATCTGTATTATTGGTGTAGGACTTTACTTAAGTATCCGCACGAATTTTCTTCAGATCCGTAAATTTCCTTATGCCATCAAAACTACGCTAGGGCGTATGCTCCGCAAGCGTGAGGCCTCTGACGGAAGTATGACTCCTTTCCAGGCAGTCTGTACTGCACTGGCCGCTACTGTAGGTACCGGAAATATTGCCGGTGTGGCAGGAGCAATCGCCATTGGTGGTCCTGGAGCTGTTTTCTGGATGTGGATTTCTGCCCTCCTTGGTATGTGCACCAAGTTTTCTGAAGTAACGCTGGCTGTACATTTCCGTGAAACCAATGCTGACGGTGAACTTGTAGGTGGACCAATGTATTACATCAAAAACGGTCTCAAAAAACACTGGCATTGGCTGGCATATCTTTTTTCTGCTTTCGGTGTGCTGACTGTTTTCGGTACAGGAAACGCCACACAGGTCAATACCATTACCACAGCCATTAATTCTGCACTTCTCAATTATAATATTATTTCCGAAAATAATGTATCTGTTACGAATCTGGTCATCGGAATTGCCCTGACCATTCTGGTAGGTCTGGTTCTTCTGGGCGGCATCAAACGTATTGGACAGGTAACTGAAAAGCTGGTACCTTTTATGGCAGTATTCTATATTGTACTGGCTCTTGGTGTAGTGCTTCTGAACATCAATCACATTCCCGGAGTATTTGCTTCTATTATAAAGGGAGCTTTCACACCGGCTTCTGTTACAGGTGGTGCAGTAGGAAGTTTCTTTACGAGTATGAAAAAAGGAGTATCCAGAGGAATCTTTTCCAATGAAGCTGGTCTTGGTACCGGTTCTATCGCTCATGCCTGTGCAGATACCCACAAACCTGTAAAGCAGGGATTCTTTGGTATTTTTGAAGTATTTACAGACACCATCGTTATCTGCACTCTTACTGCACTGGTTATCCTTTGCAGTGGTATTCCGGTAGGATATGGAGAGGCAGCGGGAGCAGAACTTACTATTCTTGGTTTTACTTCTACCTATGGAGACTGGGTTTCTGTTTTTACTGCTCTTGCCATGTGTTGTTTTGCCTTTTCTACTATTATCGGATGGGGACTTTATGGTGCAAGATGTATTGAATTTATTCTTGGTTCCAAAGTCATCAAGCCCTTCATGGTAGTCTATTCTTTGGTTGCTATCCTTGGTGCAACTGCAGACCTTGGACTTCTCTGGAGCATTGCCGAAACTTTCAACGGTCTTATGGCAATCCCCAACCTGATCGCAGTATTCCTCCTCTCCGGAGTGGTACTGAAACTTGTAAAAGATTATTTTAAAACAGAAGGCAAAGATGCCTGATTTTTTGCAGCAAAACAGTGCTGTCCTACAGTAAATAGTTCTGTAAAACAGCACTGTTTCTTTGCTTTAATAATTCAGAGCTATTTCAGATCAGTACTGACCACTCTGTGAACCGCTGGACATCTGACGTTCCTGGGCTTCAATCATTTTCTTGACCATATAACCGCCTACAGAACCATTCTGTTTGGATGTCAGATTTCCGTTGTATCCGTCAGTAAGCGGTACACCAAGCTCATTGGCAACTTCAAATTTAAAACGGTCAAGTGCACCTTTTGCTTCCGGTACTACAGCTTTGTTAGAAGAAGTATTCTGATTAGACATAATGCTTTTCCTCCTTGGTTTTGTATTTGTGTTACAGTGGTAGTATATGTTGAATCCTCAGAAATACTCTGACATTTTATGTATTCTGTTCCAGGAAAATGAAAATATTAACTTTCTATGAATTTTGTATATTTTTAAAAACGTAATTGAACTTTTTTTAGCAATTTGTTATAATAACACTAAGTGAATTTAAAAAATAGAAACCAGTAATGTATTGGTGAAAATGGAGAGATGAACGATGAATTTAGGAATCATTGCACACAACAGTAAAAAAGTCCTTATTGAAGATTTCTGTATCGCGTATAAAAATATTCTCGCCAAACACGAGGTTTATGCGACAGGAACCACAGGACGAAGAATCGAAGAAGTAACTAATCTTCACGTACACAAATTTCTGGCAGGCAGCATTGGCGGTGACAAGCAGTTTATGGAAATGGTGGAACGACAGGACCTGGATATGGTTATTCTGTTTTATAATCCGGTTATGATCGATCCTAAAGAGCCGGACATCGCAGGAATTGTGATGAGATGCGATCAATATAATATTCCGGTAGCCACGAACATTGCCACTGCAGAGCTTCTGATCCTTGGTCTGGCTCGTGGAGACCTTGATTGGAGACTGAATCTGAAATGAGAGTAATAGCAGGAAAAGCCAGACGTCTTCCCCTTAAGACAGTACCTGGCATGGATACCAGACCAACAACAGACAGAATCAAAGAAACTCTGTTCAATATTCTCCAGCCGGAACTGGCTGACTGTCGCTTTCTTGATCTGTTCAGCGGCAGTGGGGGAATCGGCATTGAAGCCATCAGTCGAGGTGCTTCAGAAGCTGTTTTCGTAGAAAAAAATCCCAAAGCATGTCGATGTATTCGTGAAAATCTTTCATTTACAAAACTTGAAGAACATGGTAAACTGCTGAACATGGATGTTTTTCAGGCACTGCGCTCTATGGAAGGGCAGAGTGCTTTTGACTGTATTTTTATGGATCCACCGTATAATCAGGATCTGGAAAAGCATGTCCTTCAGTATTTATCCGGCAGTTCCCTTGCAGATAAAGATACACTGATCATTATCGAAGCTGACCTGCACACTGATTTTTCCTATCTGGAAGAAGAGGGATTCATACTGAGTCGTATCAAAGAATACAAAACAAATAAGCATATTTTTGTGCACAAAAGAAAGTGAGAATCCCACATGGTAACAGCAGTATATCCCGGAAGTTTTGATCCCGCTACTTATGGACACCTGGATGTGATCAAACGGGCAAGTGTCTCTTTTGACCGGGTAGTCGTAGGCGTTTTGCATAATTCTGCAAAAAGTCCGTTGTTTTCTGTAGCAGAACGTGTTAATATATTGGAAAAGGCAACAAAAGACATACCGAATGTGATCATTAAACCATTCAACGGTCTTTCTGTTAATTTTGCCAGAGAAAATAATGCCCAGGTCATTGTACGTGGGCTTCGGGCGGTTACGGATTTTGAGTATGAGCTTCAGATGGCTCAGACCAACCGGGTACTTGCTCCGGATGTAGACACTGTGTTTCTGACTACCAGTCTGGAGTATGCCTATGTAAGCTCTACGATCATGAAAGAAGTTGCACGCTTTGGCGGAGACCTTACTAATTTTGCTCCACCGGAGATCATCGAGGCTTTGCGTACAAAAATAGGGGAAAATAATAAATAAACAAGGAGAATATACTATGAGCAGCAGAATCGAACAGATTATTGATGAAATTGATGAATTTATAGACAGCTGTAAATTTCAGCCTTTATCTGCAACCAAAATTATTGTCAACAAAGAAGAGATCGAAGAACTTTTAAGAGAACTTCGTCTGAAAACACCTGATGAGATTAAACGTTATCAGAAGATCATCAGCAACAAAGACGCAATCCTTGAGGACGCTCAGGCCAAAGCAGATGCAATTATCGCTGATGCACAGGCCAAAGCACAGGAGCTGGTAACACAGCATGAGATCATGCAGAAAGCATATGCACAGGCTAATGATACCATCAATGCAGCCAACAAACAGGCACAGGAAATCCTGGATTCTGCAACACAGGATGCCAACAGTATCCGTCTCAGTGCAATCACCTACACAGATGATATGATGGCTAATATCGGTTCTGTACTGAGCCAGACACTGGAAGATGCCGGCGGCAAGTACAAGGGATTTATTGATTCTCTTCAGAGCTGTCTGGAAGTTGTTAACCATAACCGCCAGGAGCTGGCTCCACAGACTGCACAGGCAGCAGCAATTACCGGTTCCTACCATGAAGAAGAACCAGAGCAGGAAGATGACGATCTTTTAGATGATCTTGGAGAAAACTAAGCTCAGCCCTGCAGTAAAGAAAGCATTTATCAGCTTCCCTTCTATATAGAATCTGAAGGGAACTTCTTTATGAAGGAGACTTCTGGTTTGTGCCATAACGCAGAATCCTCCAAAAGAAGTCAGCGTCAGCGCACAGAAACTTTTCTGATCAGATGAAAGCGTAGAGGCAGCAATCTGACAAAGTCCTGTAGTCAGTTCTACAGACCCAAGCATCAGATACCCTGCCGGGCTATCTGGTTTCCAGTAATGTCTCAGACAGGATATAACGATTGAAAACAGAAGTATGTATCCCCCAAGGCGGGTAATTGTTTCAAATCCGTTCATAATGGAGGTATCCAGAAGGGCTCCCTGTGGGCTGGAGATGGATGCCTCTTTTTTTGACTCTGTAACCTTTTTACCTGAAAATGTATGGTTCCTGTATACCAGAAACCGAAAGAACAGCATAGTCAGAACACTGGACAGAAACAGAACCCCATATACATACCTGACAGAGAACTGATCTTCAAGACAGATTTTTATCAGATATGTACTAATGAATGCAGGACTTGCACAACTTGCAAAAGTCAGAAGATATTCTGCCTCTCTGAGGCTGATCTTATGAGCCCCATACAGATCCGATGTGATCTTGGCGCCCATAGGATAACCGCAGAGAATTCCCAGCAGACAGGCATAGGCACCACAGGAAGATACTCCCAGCAGTAACTGCCATACCTTCTGAAAAGGATGGAGGATTTTTTCTATACTGCCTTTTTTTATCATAGCATCTGTCAGAATAATAAACGGAAGGAGAGCAGGGATCAGTGTATTCAGCCATAATCCCATGCCCTCTCTGGCGGCAATCAGTGCCTCTTTGGGATACCGGATCAGATATCCCAGCATAAAAAAAATGATCGCTGTTAAAAATCCTTTTTTCATTATCATTTACTTTTTTTCTTAATCCTATGATACATATCAGACAGATATGTCAGCAAAATATAAATGTTATTGTCGATACAGGAGCGACAGATCAAACCCCGTAAAATTACAGACTGTAAAACAAAACAAGATTATCAATGGAGGAAATCGAAAATGAGAGCATTAGAAAACTGTAAACCAGAAAGAGTCTTTTATTACTTTGAGGAAATCTGCAAAATCCCTCATGGTTCCGGAAACACCAAACAGATCAGTGATTACCTTGTTCAGTTTGCTAAGGACCATCACTTTGAATATGTACAGGATGATTCCAACAATGTTGTAATCTACAAACCGGGCACACCAGGTTACGAAAATGCCCCTGCTGTGATCCTTCAGGGACATATGGATATGGTCTGCGAGAAAAGACCTGATGTAGAACATGATTTTACCAAAGATCCACTGAACATCTCTGTAAAAGATGGATTTGTTACTGCCAACGGAACCACTCTGGGTGGTGATGACGGTATTGCCGTTGCTTACGGTCTGGCACTTCTTGACAGTACCGATATTCCACATCCTCCCCTTGAAGTCCTGATCACAGTAGATGAAGAGATTGGCCTTCTTGGAGCTGTTGATTTTGACTGCAGTGTTCTGAAAGGCAAAAGAATGATCAATATGGACTCCGAAGCAGAAGGCAGTCTCTGGATCAGCTGTGCCGGTGGACTTTCTGCTGTCAGCAGCATTCCTGTTCAGCGTCTTGATGGTGAAGGAGAAAAAATCCAGATCAAAATCTGTGGTCTCACAGGAGGGCATTCCGGTTCCGAAATCGACAAAAAACGTGCCAATGCCAACGTTCTCATGGGGCGTTTCCTTTACGGACTTCAGACCGTTGTAGATTATGAGATCGTCTCACTGGAAGGTGGTCAGAAAGACAACGCCATTACCAGAGAAGCTGTGGCAAAAGTTCTCATAAGAGAAGAAGATACTGCTGAAACCGTATCTTATGCAGTTCAGGTACAGAGTGCCCTTCGTGAAGAATATACAGGCAGTGACGAAAATATTACCATAGAGATCACAGAAAAGGGCATCTCTACCGAAAGAGTCCTTCATCCTACAAGCAGAGAAAAAATTCTCTTCTATCTGATGGAAATTCCTTTTGGTATCCAAAAAATGAGTGGAATCATTGAAGGTCTGGTAGAAACCTCCACCAATATCGGTATTGTCAAACTTTATCAGGATGAATTCTTTGCAAGCTCCGGTGTAAGAAGTTCTGTAGAAGCAGCAAGGGATGCTTTATCCGACAAAATCCGCTATCTGACTGAATTCCTTGGCGGTGAATATAACACCCAGGGTGCTTATCCTGCATGGGAATACCGCAAAGAATCTCCACTTCGTGACAAGATGGTTTCTGTTTATACAGATCTTTATGGGGAGGCACCACAGGTGGTTGCCATCCATGCAGGTCTGGAATGCGGCCTGTTTTACAAAAAGATAGAGGGTCTGGACTGTGTTTCCCTTGGACCTGATATAAAAGCTATCCACACTTCAGAGGAAGTTCTGGACATTGCCTCTACAGAACGTGTATGGAATTACCTTGTAAAAGTTCTGGGCAAACTGAAAGACTGACCACAGAAATATTTTAAATTTTTTCATGCAAAGACTTCGACCTGCACAGATCGAAGTCTTTTTGCATAGTTTATTTTATGAAGTCATATCTTTCTCTGCTTTTTTTAGTATTTTTAACGGTTCATCTGGAAGTCCACCTGCTAACTCTTGGCAGGATAGCAATTCTTACTCCCACATCCTGTTATACTGATTCTTTTCGCAGGCAAAAACTTCCGGAAGAGTTGTATCACTCCATGCAGTCCAAAGATTCTGACCATCTTCCATGGACAGATATTCTCACTGTCACTATGCTAAACGGCCAGTTCCACCCTCATACCATATCCAGTGATTCTTCTCTTTATCTGAAATACCGGAAGGAGTCATTTATTCAGCTCCGAAACTGTTACAAAGCCATCTGGAGTGATATTGAATATTTTCCCCTTTCGTCCCCTGATGCAGTTTTTGAAGATACCTGGCAGGAACACCAGATACAGGAAAAAACGCTGCACCATGAAGGCACCGACATTTATCCAGGATCACTCAGTTCTGAAATTTTTGCAGTGGTCAGTATGACCTCCGGAACAGTTCAATATAAGTCCTGGTCGCCAGAAGAACACTATCGAATTTCAGTTCTTACAGAAAATGGAGGCACTTTTTATTATTCCTGCCTTTCTGCAGTAGAAAAAACTCTGAAAGAGGGAACTGCCATTTCCCCTGGAGATATCCTTGGATTTATAGCCCGGTCAAATAACGGTTCTTCCGGTATATCTGCCCCTTATCTTCATTTTGGTATTTTCATTTCTCTTCCGGATTGTGACAGACTCACCGTAGATCCTTATTATATCCTGTCTGCTGTCCGGAAAAAAATAAGAAACTACAGATATTAATGACATATTTTACAGAAATATGCTATAATGATGTGGAAGTTCGTTTTTTCGACTTCCCAGCAACAAGTTTTCAAGGAGCGTTTTTTATGGAAATACAATTATGGAGAAGTATTTTATGTCCATATGAGCTTGCAGTCAGGGAACTGACTACAAAATTTGAACATATAATAAATGAACACAAACAAAATGACCTTTATTCCCCTATCGAGCAGGTAAGTGGACGTGTAAAAAGTGTCCCGAGTATTCTGGAAAAAATGCAGCGCAAGCACATTCCCATGGAACGCATGGAAGAAGAGATCGAAGATATTGCAGGCATCCGTATCATCTGTCAGTTTGAAGAAGATATCGACACCGTTGCTTCTCTGATCCAGAAACGCAGCGATATGGTGATCAAAAGTGAAAAAAACTATCTGAAACACATCAAGCAAAGCGGTTACCGCAGTTATCATCTGATTATTTATTATACAGTAGACACCATAAACGGACCCAAACACCTTCAGGCTGAAATACAGATCCGCACCATGGCAATGAATTTCTGGGCAACCATCGAGCATTCTCTGCAATATAAATATAAAGGAGAAATGCCGCTTCATGTAGCAGAACGACTGAGTAAGGCAGCAGACGCCATTATTGCCCTGGATCAGGAAATGTCTTCTGTGCGGGATGAGATCATGGACGCCCAGAACTCTTCCCAGACACAGTCCAATCTGGTGAAAGATATTCTCTTAAGCATCGAAAATCTATACAAACTTTCCAACAAACGGGAAGTTGCCAAGATCCAGGATGAATTTTTACGTGTATTCCGTACCAAAGATCTGCAACAGCTTGCCCGTTTCCACAGACAGCTTGATATCATTGCCGAAGGATATCGTGCACAGAGTGTCTCATTTTAGGAGTACAGATACATGCAGGAATTTTTACCAGTAACAAAAAAAGAAATGACCGAAAGAGGATGGAAACAGGTTGACTTTGTATACGTCACCGGAGATGCTTATGTAGACCATCCTTCTTTTGGTGTGGCTATTATCAGCCGGCTTCTGGAAAGCAGAGGTTATAAAATAGGTATCATCCCTCAGCCAGACTGGCGGTGTAAAGAAAGCATACAGGTGTTCGGAGAGCCCCGGCTTGGCTTTCTGGTAACTGCCGGAAATATGGATTCCATGGTAAATCATTATACGGTTTCCAAGAAACACCGACAAAAAGACGCCTATTCTCCTGGCGGTCAGATGGGGCTTCGCCCGGACATGCCAACGGTAGTATACAGCAACCTGATCCGACAGACTTACAAAAAGACTCCCATCATCCTGGGCGGTATAGAAGCCAGCCTTCGTCGGATGGCTCATTACGATTACTGGGAGAATAAAGTCCGCCACAGTGTTCTTCTGGATTCTGGTGCAGACCTTATTTCCTATGGAATGGGAGAACATTCTATCATAGAGATTGCAGAAGCACTGGACAGTGATATCCCAGTAGAAGATATCACCTATATTCCAGGCACTGTATACAAAAGCAGGACTCTTACCAGCGCTTACGAGCCGGTAGAGCTTCCTTCTTTTGACACTGTATCCAAAGACAAAAAAGCCTACGCAGAAAGTTTTGCCATCCAATATCGGAATACCGATCCTTTTACTGCCCATCCTATGGCAGAGTCTTATGGCAACAGAGGCTATATCATCCAGAATCCACCTGCACTTCCTTTAACGCAGCAGGAGATGGATGATGTTTATGATCTTCCTTATACAGGGAAATGTCATCCTATGTATCACAGGGCAGGGGATATTCCTGCGCTGGAGGAAATTCGGTTCAGTATCACTAGCAACCGGGGCTGCTTTGGAGGCTGTAATTTCTGTGCCCTTACTTTTCACCAGGGAAGGATCCTGCAGACCAGAAGTCATGAATCTATTTTAAAAGAAGCAGAAGCCATGACCCGGCAGCCTGATTTTAAGGGCTATATTCATGATGTAGGAGGCCCTACCGCTGATTTCCGTCAGCCTTCCTGTCAGAAGCAACTGACAAAAGGTGTATGTTCCAACAGACAGTGTCTTTTTCCTGAACCATGTAAGAATCTGACAGCTGACCATTCGGATTATGTTTCTCTTCTCCGTAAGCTGAGAGCCATACCGAAAGTCAAAAAAGTCTTTATCCGGTCCGGTGTACGTTTTGACTATGTACTTGCAGACAAAAGTCCTGTGTTTCTCCGGGAACTGGTAGAACATCATATCAGCGGACAGCTTCGTGTTGCTCCGGAACATGTTTCTGATCAGGTTCTTTATTATATGGGCAAGCCTTCCCATCAGGTCTATCAGAACTTTCTGAAAGCCTACGAACATGCCAATATCAAAACCGGTAAAAAGCAGTATGCTGTGCCATACTTTATGTCTTCCCATCCGGGATGTACCCTGAAAGAAGCAGTAAAGCTGGCCGAATATGTAAGAGATCTGGGATTTACACCGGAACAGGTGCAGGATTTTTATCCCACCCCTTCCACACTTTCTACCTGCATGTACTATACGGGGATCCATCCCCTCACAGGGGAAAAGGTTTATGTTCCCAGAGATCCCCACGAAAAGGCTATTCAGCGTGCTCTGATGCAGTACAAAAATCCTGCCAACCGGCAGCTTGTGCTGGAAGGTCTTAAGAAGGCCGGCAGAATGGATCTGGTAGGCTTTGGCCCCAAATGCCTGATCCGTCCGGAACGTAAGTCTTCGGAACAGAGGAAACGTTCTTCCCATACTTCTGATAGACCAAAATCTGGCAAAAAGATCCGCAATACCAGACAAAAAAAGAAATCCTGAAAAAACTACAACGAAAAGGAGTTTTTCATGAGCAATACACAAAAAACAACCATCCGAAAGGGAGATCCCGGTTATATAAAAGCCGAACAGAAGAGACGGATGCTGATTACAGCCCTGCTTTTTGCGGTACCTCTTCTGATCTTTTTTTCAGCACTTTTTTACTTTAAGACCAGGCTTACAATCTGGACAGTTATTGCAGTAGTAGGCTGCCTGCCGGCATGTAAATCCCTGGTAAGCCTGATCATGATTTTCCGTTGTAAACCTGTAGAACCCCAAATTCTCCACCAGATACAGGAGCATGCAGGTTCTCTGGTAATGTCCTATGAGATGTATATGACTTTTTATGAAAAAAGTGCTGCCATAGATGCCTTTGCCATCTGTGGAAATACTGTAACAGGTTTTAGTCATGATTCCGGAATCGATGTACATTTTATGGAAGAGGAGTGCCAGAAAATCCTCCGGGGCAACGGATTCAAGGCTAACGTAAAAATTTTTACCCGGCTTCCGGCTTTTCTGGAACGGCTGGATTCCATGAATGAACATAAAGATTCTCTGGAAGAGGGCATCAGATTCCGTCCAGATGAAAAATATCCGGAGCTTTCCAGAAATGAGCTGATCAAACACACCATCCTGGCGATCTGTCTGTAGGAGGAACACGACAATAATATGAAAGAATTTTCTATTAATACCAACGAGGCTGGTCAGAGATTTGACAAATACCTTGCCAAACTTCTTCGAAATGCTCCCAAAAGCTTTTTATACAAAATGCTTCGCAAAAAAAATATCGTCCTCAACGGCAAAAAAGCAACTGGAAACGAAAAACTGAATTCCGGCGATGTGGTCCGTCTTTTCCTCAGTGATGACACTTTTAAGAAATTCAGCAAACAGGATCGTGTTTTCTATCCAACCATGCCACTGGACATTCTCTATGAAGATCCGGATATACTACTGATCAACAAACCCTGTGGTGTATTGTCCCAGCCGGACAATTCAAAAGATCCTTCTCTTGTGGAGTATATCATCGGCTATCTTTTGGAAAATCATACACTTACGGAAGAAGATTTACGTACTTTTCATCCTTCTGTATGCAACCGTCTGGACAAAAATACCAGCGGTGTTATTGCGGCAGGCAAGTCTCTTCCAGGACTTCAGAGTCTTTCCAGAGTCTTTCATGACCGGAGCATCCACAAGGATTATCTCTGTATCGTCAGAGGCATTCTTCCGAAACCTGCACATATCCGGGGATATCTCTTTAAAGATGAAAGTCAGAACAAAGTGACTGTTACCCGTACTCAGGCTCAGGGTTCACAGCCTGTGGAGACTTTTTATACCCCACTTGGCAATAACGGCAAAGTAACACTTCTGAAAGTGAGACTGATCACAGGCAGGACTCATCAGATACGTGCACACCTTGCTTCCATCGGACATCCTCTTATGGGTGATACCAAATATGGAGATACAGAGTTCAACCAGTTCTGTCGCCAGCATTACCATCTGAAGCATCAGCTTCTCCATGCATGGCAGCTTACATTTCCTGAAATGGACCAGGAACTTCAGGCTGTATCCGGCAGGTGCTTTCAGGCAGACCTTCCGGAACAGTTTCAGAATATTATAAAACAAGAAAATTTAGAGGAGTACTGTTATGAAAAATAATATTATCTGGGAATATGCAAAAATGATCATCATTGTAGTGGTGGTGGTACTTGTCATTAACAACGTTGTACTGATCAATGCCAAAATCCCATCTGAATCCATGGAAGAAACTATTATGACCGGTGACCGTATCTTCGGTTTCCGTATGGCATATGGTATCAATTTTGATTTCTTCGGTCACCATGTTTCCAAAAAAATGAAAAATCCTGAAAGATATGACATCATTATCTTCAAATTCCCGGATGATGAAAGCCAGCTCTTTATCAAACGACTGATCGGACTCCCAGGAGAAACAGTAGAGATCAAGAACGGAGAGGTCTATATTAATGGAGAACTTCATGAGGAAGCCAACCAATACTGCCCGGAGACTCCTACCGGTAATTATGGTCCTTATGTAGTTCCGGAAGACAGTTATTTTATGATGGGGGACAACAGAGAATACTCCAGAGATTCCCGGTTCTGGCAGAACACTTTTGTTTCTTTTGATGAGATCGTAGGAAAAGCTGTAATCCGTTATTTCCCATCCGTATCCCTGTTGAAATAGGATATGGCTACATGGAACAGCCGGGGATTGCGTGGCTCTACACTGGAAGAACTGATCAACCGCACCAACGAACAGTACGCTGAAAAAAAGCTGGCACTAATCCAGAAAATTCCGACCCCCATCACCCCTGTACGTATGGACAAAAACAGCCGTCACATCACTCTGGCATATTTCGAACAGAAAAGTACTGTCGATTATATCGGAGCTGTACAGGGAATCCCTGTATGCTTCGATGCCAAGGAATGTGCAGTAGAAACATTTCCCTTAAGTAACATCCATCCACATCAGGTAGCATTTATGAGTGCTTTTGAGGAACAGGGGGGCATCGCTTTTTTCCTTATATTTTTCAGCAATCAGAATCTTTTTTATTATCTTACTTTCCGGGAACTGTTCACTTACTGGAACCGTATGAAAGATGGCGGTCGCAAGAGCTTCCGCCGGGATGAGCTGGATCCTCAGTTTTATCTTCCGGCTTACAGTGGATTTCTTGTTCCTTATCTGGAAGGCCTGAAAAAAGATTTAAAAATGCGGGATTGACAAACTGTCCATATTCATCTATAATTTTTGGTGTTTTATATAGTAACATGGTAGCACGTTAAAGTGTTACCTGTGAGGAGGACGAATTTATGCAGCGTATTTTTCATACACCAGAAGGTGTACGGGATATTTATAATGGAGAGTGCAGTCAAAAACATCATCTGCAGCAGGAGATCCGTCATGTATTCGACAGTTACGGATATTCCGAAATAGAAACCCCCACATTTGAATATTTTGAAGTTTTCAGCAGAGAGGTAGGAACTGTACCTTCTCGTAATCTTTATAAATTTTTTGACAGAGAGGGAAACACTCTGGTATTACGCCCGGACTTTACACCTTCCGTATCCAGAGCCTGTGCCACTTATTTTAACCCTGATCAGGAAACGATTACTCTTTCCTATACAGGTCAGGCTTTTATCAACAGTTCCAGTTATCAGGGACGTCTGAAAGAGACCACTCAGATGGGAGTGGAACGTATTGGGGATAATTCACCGGAAGCAGATGCAGAACTTCTTGCCATGACTGTAGAATGTCTTCTCCGTTCAGGACTTACTGAATTCCAGGTAAGTGTAGGACAGGTAGACTATTACAAATCTCTTCTTACAGAGGCAGATATGGATGAAGAAGCAGAAGAACGTCTCCGTTCCATGATTTCCCAAAAGAATTATTTCGGAGTAGAAGATCTGGTAAGAGAACAGGGATTGAATGCACAGCTTTCTGAGGCATTTCAGGCATTGCCCCATCTTTTTGGCAATCATGAAGTCCTGGACAAAGCTCGTCATCTCACTGACAATCACCAGGCTATTGCAGCAGTAGAAAGACTGGAAGAAATTTACCAGATTCTGAAGATCTACGGTTACGAAAAATATATCAGCTTTGATTTTGGAATGGTAAGTAAGATCCAGTACTATACAGGCGTTATTTTCCAGGCATATACTTATGGAACAGGCGAACCTATTGTAAAAGGAGGTCGTTACGACGAACTTCTGAAACATTTTGGCAAACCTGCTGCCTCTATTGGATTTGTTATTATGATTGACGGACTTCTTACAGCTCTTACAAGGCAGAAGATCGTTGTCTCCCAGAATGAGGCACCTGTAGTCCTTACCTACAATACATCAAACCGTAAAGAAATCATTGAACAGGCACAGAAGCTCCGCAAAGAAGGTACCTGCGTAGCTCTTCGCTGCCAGAAGGAGGACTGCTGATATGAGATACCTGACTATTGCCCTTACCAAAGGCCGCCTTGCTGAAAAAACTCTGGAAATGTTTGAAAAGATCGGCATTACCTGTGAAGAGATGCGTGACAAAAGTTCACGTAAACTGATCTTTGTCAATGAAGATCTGAAATTAAGATTTTTCCTTGCAAAAGGACCTGACGTTCCCACCTATGTAGAATACGGTGCGGCAGATATCGGTGTCACAGGCAAAGATATTATTCTGGAAGAAGGACGTAAACTCTATGAGGTCATGGATCTGGGCTTCGGCAAATGCCGGATGTGCGTCTGTGGTCCGGAAAGTGCCAGAGAACTTCTGCATAATAATCAGCTGATCAGGGTTGCAACCAAATACCCTAATATCGCCAAAGATTATTTCTACAACCAGAAACATCAGACTGTAGAGCTGATCAAACTGAACGGTTCTATTGAGCTTGCTCCTATTGTAGGGCTTTCTGAAGTAATTGTAGATATTGTGGAAACAGGAAGCACACTTCGAGAAAATGGTCTGAAAGTTCTGGAAGAGGTTTGTCCTCTTTCCGCGCGTATGGTAGTAAACCAGGTAAGCATGAAAATGGAAGATGAAAGAATCCGTGATCTTATCAGCCGCCTTCGTAAAGTGGTCCGCTGACAAGAAAGCCGTCATATATACATATATAGAAGGGATGAGACAACATGCGTATTGTATCGCTTACAAAAGAAACCACCAAAGATATCCTGGATAATCTCTTAAAAAGAAGTCCAAACAATTATGGCAAGTATGAATCTGCAGTTGCAGAAATTCTCGCCAACGTCAAAACCAAAGGTGACGAAGCACTTTTTTCCTACACAAAAGAATTTGACAAGGCAGAGATTGCTGCTGAAACTATCAAAGTAACAGAAGAAGAAATCCAGGAAGCTTATTCACTGGTAGATCTTGCTCTCATTAATGTGATCCGCAAAGCTCTCGTGAATATCCGAAGCTACCACGAAAAGCAAAAACAAAACAGCTGGTTCACCTCTGATACAGATGGAACCATGCTTGGACAGAAAGTCACTGCACTGGAACGTGTAGGTGTTTATGTTCCTGGTGGAAAGGCAGTTTATCCTTCCTCTGTTCTTATGAACATTGTTCCTGCCAAAGTAGCAGGTGTAGATCAGATCGTTATGACTACTCCTCCGGGAAAAGACGGCAAAGTCAATCCTTCCACTCTGGTAGCAGCCAAAGAAGCCGGTGCAGATGAGATCTACAAAGTGGGTGGTGCACAGGCCATCGGTGCTCTGGCTTATGGAACAGAAAGCATCCCGAAAGTTGACAAGATTGTAGGACCTGGAAATATTTTTGTAGCACTTGCCAAAAAAGCAGTTTACGGCTATGTCAGTATTGACTCCATTGCAGGTCCAAGCGAAATCCTTGTTCTTGCTGACGAAACAGCCAATCCCAGATATGTAGCCGCAGACCTTCTTTCCCAGGCTGAACATGATGAACTGGCTTCCGCTATTCTGATCACTACAAGCCGGGATCTGGCAGAGAAAGTCAGCCAGGAAGTAGATGGTTTTGTAAAAGTTCTTTCCCGTAAAGAGATCATCCAGAAATCCCTGGATAACTTCGGATATATCCTGATTGCAGAAAATATGGACGAAGCCATCGATGCAGCCAATGCTATTGCATCAGAACATATGGAGATCGTTACAGCCAATCCTTTTGAAGTGATGATGAAAGTCCGTAATGCAGGAGCTATCTTCATCGGCGAGAACAGTTCTGAACCGCTGGGCGATTATTTTGCAGGTCCGAACCATGTCTTACCTACCAACGGTACTGCCAAATTCTTCTCAGCACTGTCTGTAGATGATTTTGTCAAAAAATCCAGTATCGTATATTATTCCAGAGAAGCACTCCGCAAGATTCACAAGGATATCGAGCAGTTTGCAACTTCTGAACAGCTGACAGCTCATGCTAATTCCATTGCTGTTCGCTTTGAAAATGAAGAGTAGCAGGAGGTAACTGACTATGCGAGAAGCCTCTATCGAAAGAAATACTAAAGAAACCCAGATCAAACTGAGCCTTAATCTGGATGGAACAGGACATTCCAGTCTTGAAACCGGTGTGGGATTTTTTGATCATATGCTGGATGGTTTTACCAGACATGGTCTTTTTGACCTGAATGTACAGGTTCATGGAGACCTGGAAGTAGACGACCATCATACTATCGAAGATACCGGCATCGTTCTTGGCACCGCCATCAAAGAAGCCATCGGAGACAAAAAAGGCATCCGCCGTTACGGCAGCTGCATTCTCCCTATGGACGAAGTTCTTGTTCTCTGTGCCATTGATCTTTCCGGACGTCCCTATTTTATGTGGGATGCAGAGTTCACTTCCGAAAAAATCGGAGATATGGCCTCTGAAATGGTAAAAGAATTTTTCTATGCAATTTCTTATTCCAGCGGAATGAACCTTCACATCAAGGTACTTTCCGGCGGTAACAGCCATCATGTTGCAGAGGCAATGTTCAAAAGCTTTGCCAAAGCACTGGATCAGGCAGTTTCTCTGGATCCAAGGATCACAGATGTACTTTCCACCAAAGGCAGTCTTGCCTGAAAGGAGCTTATTTATGAGCGAAAAAAAGAAAAGTGCTGTCAGCTGGTCAGAATTCAAGCTGAACAGTGATGGACTGATTCCTGTTGTTGTTCAGGATGCCGAGAACGACCAGGTACTTATGGTAGCTTATATGAATGAAGAAGCATTTCAGCTTACAGTAGAAACAGGCAGGATGATCTACTGGAGCAGAAGCCGACAGGAAATCTGGGTAAAAGGTCTGACATCCGGTCATTTCCAGTATGTAAAGTCTCTGTTTCTTGACTGCGACAATGATACGATCCTTGCCAAGGTAGAGCAGGTGGGTGCAGCCTGCCACACAGGAAGCCGAAGCTGTTTTTTCCAAACTTTATTATAAGATTTTATCCCGGGGGAGTTTTCTCTCCCGGGAATTTGTGTTTTTAATTTTATTTATGAATATGAAGGAGAACCTATGAAAAAGAAAGCATCCCATATACGTCAAAGCCATTATAAGGTCAGATCCAATACCCAGAACGCTCGTCCCGCACATCTGAACTCAGTCCCGATGTCACAGAAAAAGCATTCCTGCAAAAAACCTCTGACAAAAAGGAACTTCCGCAGGGCACGACAAAAACGCAGAAAATTGCTGTTTTCCATAGTTGCTGTTCTGTGCATTTTTTTCATTGCGGCAGTTGGAATAAAGACAGTATCAAACCTGACAGGCAAACGTACTGAAAGTCAACAAACCTCCGGGAAATCTGCGGACACAGCTGCCCAAAATATTTCTGACAAAAGCGAACTTCTGGAAATGGAAGAGATCAAAGACATTCCCTTTTCCCCACATTGTGTAGACTCCACCAAACCTGAAAATCTCATCAGTTATACAAATATTGAAGTAAATGGAAATGTGCTGGATAATATCAGCGATTATCATGCCACATCTGACATTGAATTTCAGACAGGAGACGAATACACTGATGTAGAAGGTATCGTAACTTTCCGGGGCAACAGTTTCAGAGATACTGCTGCCTATGGTCATACGATCATGAAAGATTTCCGACTCAAAGATCTCTGGAACAAAGATACCGGTTCCCTTTCTTCAGGAGATACTGCCTGGACAGGCAGTGGATGGACAGGACAGCCTCTGATGATGAAATGGCCCAAAGAAGTAAAAGCACATATGAATATGTACGAAGAAGCCCAAAACGATGATAACCTGGTAGAAGTGATCTATGCCTGCATGGATGGGTATGTTTATTTTCTGAATCTCCGTACAGGAGAAGCTACCAGAGATCCTCTGTTTCTTGGATTTACTTTTAAAGGTGCCGGTGCTCTTGATCCCAGAGGTTATCCAATCCTGTATGTAGGAGCAGGATATAACAACAACGAAGGTACTGCCCGGGTATTTGTGGTAAATCTTTTGGACTGCAGTGTTATGTATACTTTCGGTGATAATGATGAATTTTCCCTTCGTGGATCTTTAAGTTTCTTTGACGGCTCCGCACTGGTAGATGAGGAAACAGACACGCTTATTTATCCGGGGGAAAATGGAATTCTTTATCTGATTCATCTGAATACACAGTACAACCCTGAGGCAGGAACCCTGTCCATCTCCCCGGATCAGACTGTAAAATGGCGATATTACGGAACCAGATCCAGCACAGAGTCTTTCTGGTTGGGAATGGAAGACAGTGCAGCAATCTATAAAGGCTATCTTTTTATTGCCGATAACGGTGGTAACTTCATGTGCCTGAACCTGAACACCCTTGAGTTAGTATGGGTACAGGATGTTCTGGATGATTCCAACTCCACGCCTGTTTTATCCATAGAAGACAACCATCTGTATGTATATGTAAGTACTTCTTTCCGCCTTGGTTGGCGAAGTTATGATTCTGCCACCATTCCTGTCTGGAAAATAGACGCAGAAACAGGAGAGATCATCTGGCATACCGATTATGAATGTTACACAGACGATGGTGTATCCGGTGGTGTTCAGTCTACCATTGCCAGCGGTAGAAACAGTCTTTCTGATTACATTTATGTAACTGTATCCAAAACGGGGGATAATGCTTCCGGAGTACTTGCCTGCCTGGACAAAAAAACAGGCAATAAAGTATGGGAACATAATTCCGCATATGCCTGGTCTTCCCCTGTATGCGTTTACACCAAAGATGGTACAGGAAAAGTCCTCTACTGCACCAGTGCAGGAGACATGCATCTTCTGGATGGAGTTACCGGTGAAGTACATGATACTCTTTCTATCAGCGAAGGTGTCATTGAAGCTTCTCCTGCTGTTTACGGAAGTTATGCGGTAGTAGGCACCAGGGATTGCAAAATCTGGGGAATCCAGTTACAATAATTACCATAATGGCCTACACAAAAACGAATTGCTTTTTATCAATTCTGTATTATATTCAAAAAAGGACAAAGGCGTCTGACATTTTTTTGTCAGACGTCTTTTTGCCAAAAAATCTGTGGAGGTGAAGTGTAGTGTATTTGCCAAGGGACATCCGGAACTGCTGATCAGTGCAGTCAGGGACCTGTGTAATGATCAGATTGCTGCTCTGGCTGTTCATGACTTTTACTGACTTAACAGGCTCTTTTTTGCTTGAATTCCCCATATAAAACATATATAATGGGAATATTGTGAAGAAGTATTGTTACTGTCCACTCTGTGCAGAATGTGACCTGTGAGCAGGTTCCAATATCACTTCATGCAACCTGTTATATATGAACTTTCGAAAGGAAAACTATGAGAAAACTAGCATTATGCGATGAAATACTCCTGCAGATCGACAAAGCCGCCCGTTATATTGGCGGAGAAGTCAATGCAGTTATGAAAAACAAAAATGATGTAGACATCCGGTTTGCAATGGCATTTCCGGATGTGTATGAGATAGGCATGTCTAACCTGGGAATGATGATTTTGTATGATTATTTTAACAAAAGAGACGATGTCTGGTGCGAACGTCTCTTTTCACCATGGACAGACCTGGATCAGATCATGCGGGAACAGCATATTCCTCTTTTTGCCCTGGAATCCCAGGATCCAGTAAAAGAATTTGATTTTCTGGGTATCACTCTCGGATATGAAATGTGTTATACCAACGTTCTTCAGCTTCTGGATCTCAGTGGCATTCCTTTACTGTCCAAAGACCGTACAGAAGAGGATCCTCTGGTAATCGGCGGTGGTGCCTGTGCCTATAATCCGGAACCTCTGGCTGCCTTTTTTGACCTTTTTTATATAGGAGAGGGAGAAACCGTTTACTATCCACTGTTTGACGCATACAAAGCCAACAAAAAAGCCGGTGGCAGCAGACAGGATTTTCTTCTGAAAGCAGCACAGATCCCTGGTATCTATGTACCTTCTCTTTATGATGTTTCCTATAAAGAAGACGGTACCATTGCATCTTTCGTTCCCAATCAGGAAGGTGTACCTGCCACTGTAGAAAAGCAGCTGGTGATTGATATGGATCATGACTACAACAACCTGGAAGCGCCTGTGGTTCCTCATATCAAGGCGACCCAGGATCGTGTCACTTTGGAGATCCAACGGGGATGCATCCGGGGATGTCGTTTCTGTCAGGCCGGAATGATCTACCGTCCTACCAGAGAACGTGATGTGGAAAAATTAAAAGAATCTGCCAGAACCATGCTTCAGAATACCGGTCACGAGGAAATTTCTCTCAGCTCTTTAAGTTCCAGTGACTACAGCTGCCTGAAAGAAATCGTTACTTTCCTTATCGACGAATTCCGGGAGGAAGCAGTAAATATCTCCCTTCCTTCTCTTCGTATCGATGCTTTTGCCTTGGATGTTATGAGCAAGGTTCAGGATGTTAAGAAAAGCAGTCTTACTTTTGCTCCGGAAGCCGGTTCCCAGAGACTTCGTAATGTCATTAACAAAGGTCTTACAGAAGAGGATATCCTTCATGGTGCCGGAGAAGCATTCAAGGGTGGATGGAACCAGGTAAAACTTTATTTTATGCTGGGTCTTCCTACAGAGACAGAAGAAGACATGAAAGGCATTGCACATCTGGCCCAGAAAATCGCAGAGACATATTATGAGACAGTACCAAAGGAACAGCGAAAAGGCAAAGTTCAGATCAATGTCAGTACTTCTTTCTTTGTACCGAAACCTTTTACGCCGTTCCAGTGGGCTCCCATGTTCCGGGAGGAAGATTTTATTGAAAAAGCAAAGATTGTAAAAAATGAAATCCGTTCTCAGCTGAATCAGCGAAGCATCCGTTACAACTGGCATGAACCGGATGTTACTGTGCTGGAAGGTTTTCTTGCCCGGGGAGACCGCAGATGTTCAGATGTTATTCTCAGTGCTTACAGAAAGGGTGCACTTTATGATGCCTGGTCTGAGAGTTTCCATTATGATATCTGGAAAGAAGCCTTTAAAGAAACCGGTGTGGATCTTGAATTTTATACTCTTCGTGAACGAAGTACTGATGAAATTCTTCCATGGGATTTTATTGATGCAGGTGTTACCAAAGAATTCCTGATCCGAGAGTGGAAGCATGCCAAAGAAGAAACTGTCACTCCTAACTGCCGTCAGAAGTGTTCTGGCTGCGGAGTCCGTAAATATAAAGGAGGTGTATGCTGTGAAAGTAAGAATTAAATTTACCAAAACCGGACATATGAAATTTGTAGGACATCTGGATACTATGCGTTACTTCCAGAAAGCCATCCGTCGCGCAGGTCTCCCGGTTGCTTTTTCCGGTGGTTACAGCCCTCATATGATCATGTCTTTTGCAGCTCCTCTGGGTGTTGGAACTACAAGTCTGGGGGAATACTTTGATATGGAACTGACCGAAGCGCTTTCTACAGATGCCATAGAGCAGCGTCTTAATGCTGTAATGGTAGATGGTGTCACTGTATGTTCCGCCAGACAGGTGGAAGATGGCAAGGCAAGCACTGCTATGGCTCTGGTGGCAGCAGCGGATTATTTTGTATGTTTCCGGGATGGGAAGGAGCCCCTTACATCTGACTGGCAGCAGCAAATCACCGAATTCCTTGCTCAGAAAGAAATCACTGTTACCAAGAAAACCAAGCGCAGTGAAAAAATCATAGACATCCGTCCTTTCATTTATAAAATGCATGCAGATGGCAATGGAGTATTTATGCAGCTTGCTTCTGCCAGTTCCAATTACACCAAACCGGAACTGGTTCTTGATACCTTTCTCCACTGGATGGGCGAAAAACCTGCTCCTTTTGCCTATATGATTGAAAGAAGAGAAGTATATGCCACTAAGGGAACCGATGAAAAACCCTCATTTGTTTCTCTGGAATCGTTAGGTGACAAAGTTGAATAAACTGATCATTACCCGGATGAATATACAGAACCTGCCCTGTACAGTGTGTGCCCATACCAGAGATCAGAAGGTCTGGGAACTACAGCTGGAACCAGAAGGAAAAACTAATATCCTCAATAATATTTATGTAGGGCAGATTGAAAACATTGCTTCCAACATTCAGGCTGCTTTTATACGTCTTGGAAAGGATCTTAACGGTTATCTGCCCCTCGGCCAGGCAGAACAGGCGATCCATACCAGTGGTCAGAAAGCTGCAGCTCTCAGACCGGGAGACGAGATACTGGTACAGGTAAGTCGTGAAGCCATGAAAGGCAAACTTCCTGCACTTACCACCAATCTTAATTTTTCCGGCAAATACCTGGTGCTCACCACCGGTAACAGAAAGATTGGATTTTCCAATAAACTTTCAAAAGAAGAGCGTCGTATCCTGAATCAGTGGCTGGAAGAAGAACGTCTTGATCCTGCCCGGGAATATGGAATTATTGTCCGTACCAACAGCAGGGAAGCTTCCAAAGAAGATTTCTTCCGGGAGCTTACCTGGCTGAAATCCCGGTATAAAAAAGTAGCTGTACATGGACGTAACCGTACCTGTTTCAGTCTTTTATATGAAGCAGAGCCTTTTTATCTGGCTGCCATTCGCAATACTTACACCAGTGATCTGGACGAGATTGTTACAGATGTCCCGGAATATCACCAGATGATCCGGGAACATTTTCTTGAAAATGATTCCTCCCATGAGATGTCACTTACTTTTTACCAGGATAAATTACTTCCACTATATAAGCTTTATAATCTGGAAGGAGCCATCGATGAGATCTACAAAGAAAAAATATGGCTGAACAGTGGAGGATTTCTCGTAATCCAGCAAACAGAGGCTTTTGTTTCTGTGGATGTAAACAGCGGCAAATATACAGGAAAGAAAAAAGCAGAAGAAACTTACCGCAAGATCAATCTGGAAGCAGCAGCAGAGATTTCCAGACAGATACGTCTCCGAAATCTTTCCGGTATTATCCTCATTGATTTTATCAATATGGACAATCCTGATCATCAGGACGAGCTGTTTCACGTTCTTCAGAAATATCTCCGGAAAGATCCTGTAAAAAGCAAAGCTATTGATATCACCCCTCTTCATATCCTTGAAATGACCCGTCAGAAAGTCCGCCGCCCTGTAATTGAAGATCTGCGGATGCTGCAAAATGAGCAAAATGAAAAAAATATTTAAAAATAACGAAAAATATCTTGACAACGCAAAAAAAGATGATAAGATAAAGAGGATGCCGCACAAAGAGGTTTAAGAGTATGAATTTTTAATAAACATTCATATCACCATATTTGGCGAGTAAAGTTTATAGGAGGTGCCACAGATGTACGCAATTATTGCAACAGGTGGTAAACAGTACA
>OLRJ01000366.1_pt1 | contig 47042 bp, 45 predicted proteins | sample 1672741 | NCBI WGS metagenome assembly OLRJ01 (sample SAMEA3136719, study PRJEB25190) | human gut metagenome | biome: human gut; feature: human-associated habitat; material: faeces | place: Austria | collected 2013 | reverse complement strand
TTTTGCAACTGTGGAATGGCAAGATAATAACGTTATATACAGTGTATATTAAGTACAGATATTGTATTTCTGCATGATGGGAACATAGGGAGTCCATATAAAGGCACTTAATACCGGTCATGATGGAAGTCTTAGTACCGGTCATGCCAATAGTCCTAAGGACATGCTTTCTAGGCTGGAGAGCATGGTGCTGATGGGAATGGATCTTCCTCTGGGGGCAGTTCAGAGACAGATCGCATCAGGAATCGACATTATTGTGCATCTTGGAAGACTCAGAGATAAAAGCCGTAAAGTTCTGGAGGTTTCAGAAATCCTGGATTATCAGGACGGTGAGATTCTGGTGAGTCCACTGTACAGATTCGAAGAGACAGGAGAAAAGGATGGGAAAATTCAGGGAACTTGGAGAAAAATGGACGACCTGGTTCATACACAGAAGTTACTGGCAGCAGGATATAAAGAAGTGTGAATATGTAAAAATGATCTTGAAGGTCATCATTATTGTGACAGGAACGGCATGGATCTATTATCGATCATGGGTGGCAGTTATATTGTTGATTCCGGCAGGCGTGTGGTATTACATACAGCTTCTGGACGAATGCATTAAGCGAAAAGAACAGGAGTTTCTAGTACAGTTCAAAGAACTGATACAGACATTTTCCTCTTTACTGAATACAGGATATTCTGTGGAAAATGCAGTGAAAGAGAGCCTGAAAGAGATGCAGGTTTTTTACTCTGATGATGCGGCAATTCTACGTGAGCTGGAAATTATGGTCAGGCAGATTCGGGTACAAGTACCGGTGGAACAAGCAGTAGAAGAACTGGCCGAGAGAACAAAGCTTCCAGATGTGGAAAGCTTTGCCGGAGTCTTTGTCACGGCCAAGAGAAGCGGAGGAAATCTGATGTCTATTATCCGCAATACAGCGGATCAGATTGGAGACAAAATTGATGTAAAACGGGAAATTGATACAATGCTGGCGGCGAAAAAATATGAATTTCAGGTGATGTCGGTCATTCCTTTTGGAATTGTACTTTATATGACTGTCAGTTTTCCGGAATTTATGGGAAATCTTTACGGAAATATAGCAGGAAGAGGAGTGATGACAGGATGTCTGATCATATATTTGGGCGCATACGGGCTTGGGCGAAAGATCATCGAGATCGAAGTCTGAGTATCGGGATCATGTTAGTGGTGTTTTCGGTGGGCGTTGCAGCTCTTATCTGGGATTACAATGGTGCCTACAGAAAAAATGTAGAGGAGATCACAAGAAAAACTTATGGCAAAGGGAAGAAGACGGAAGAACTGCGTGTAGAGGGAAAAGACCGAGTATTGGGGGAAATTCCGATCGAAGTAACAGAGCAGGTCTATGGAGAACAGGAAATCAGTCAGGTATTAAAGCAGGCAGTAAAGAAAATGGATTCGTTGATTCTGGGGGAGAATATAAGTCTGGATCATGTGGACCGGGATTTGAATCTTCTGACCGAGATTCCAGGAAAGGCGATCGACGTTACATGGAAGCTTGACCGCTATGATGTGATCAATATTTACGGAAAATTAAAGGAAGATAAGCTTGTAAGTGAAGGGACACCGGTGAAGCTGACAGCCATATTGACGTATCGGGAAGATGTAGAAAAACAGGTACTGTATGAATGTATGGCAATGGTCTATCCACGAATGACCGGAAGTGATGGAGCGTTATTAGAAAAGGTGCGCCGGACAGTGGCAGAAAAAGATCAGGATACCAGAGAATCTGGAACGTTAACATTGCCGAAACAGGTGGACGGACAGGAAATACATTTTTATACGGTAATGAACTGGAGAGGTGCAGTAATTATGGCGGCTGCAGTTGTGATTTCCGTGCTGTTTTTTGCGCTGGACAAGCAGAACGAGATAAAAGAAAAACAGGCAAGACAAAAACAGATGTGTCTGGATTATCCGGAAGTCATCAGTAAGCTGACATTACTTTTAGGCGCAGGAATGACGGTCCGCAAAGCATGGAGAAAGATTGTAAATGATTACGATTCGCGGATAAAGCAGCAAGGGAAGCGTGCAGTTTATGAAGAAATGAAGTATACATGCCGACAGATGGATGGCGGTGTTCCGGAAGCAGAATGTTATGAGAAATTCGGAAGAAGATGCGGGACACAGGAATATATGAGATTTGGTGCATTGCTGTCACAAAACCTGAGAAAAGGTACAAAAGGTCTAAATGACCTGCTTCGGCTGGAAGCAATCCAGTCTTTTGAAGAGCGAAAAGCAAGAGCAAGACGGCTCGGGGAAAAAGCAGGAACAAAGTTATTGCTTCCGATGTTTCTGATGCTGGCAGAGGTGCTTGTGATTGTTGTAGTCCCAGCATTTTTTACCGTACAAATGTAGGCATTGTAAAAATATAAAAATATGCCACAGAAGATATGACGGAATAGAAAAGCGGGTGTAGAGAAGCAAGAATAGAAAAAGCGGGAGGATTAATTATGTGGAGAGTTTGGTATTTAAAACACAGAGTGAGAGAAATATTGGAAAACAAAGACGGAGTCGGAGTTGTGGAAATTATCTTAATTTTGGTTGTACTGATTTCACTTGTCGTTATATTCAAATCTCAGCTCACGAGTCTGGTCGAGACGATTTTCGAGAAGATTACAAGCGAGAGCAGCGGTATTTAAAGGGGGAAGTCACAGTGTATTTAAGTCTGGTATTTATTTTACTTATTTCATTTGCCGGAGCAATGCTGGAAAGTGCCTCTTTACAGAATGTAAAAAATTACAGAAGAGCAGATATGACACGGGCGGTGGAAAGTATATTTGCAGAGTATCAGAAGGAACTCTGGGAAGTCTACGGAATTTTTGCACTGGAAGGAAGTTATGAGACGGGCAGTTACAGTGAAGAATTGTTAAAGGAACGGCTGGCCTATTACGGAGCAAGTGGGATGGATCAGGAAATTACAAGAATTCAGCTATTGACGGACCAAGGTGCCAGTGCATTTTACGAGCAGGTGACGGCATATATGGAAAATAAATACGGACTGGATAAGGTGAAGAAACTGGTTGGACAGACAGATACATGGAAAGCAGGAGAGGAGGCTTTACAAAATTATGAAAGGGACGGGGCAAAAACGGAACAGGAATTACAGGAGCTGTTGTCGCAGAAGGAGGAATTTCCAGAGGAAGAAAATCCCTTATCGCATGTGGCGAAATTAAAAAGCATGCCTCTTGTAGATCTGATTATGCCAAAGGGACGTGTAATGTCAAAGAAAAGTATTACGTTATCGGAAATGGTATCTCATAGAAAACGAAATCAGGGATATGGAGATTTCTCAGATGTAGCAGGATCGGGAAGTACAATCAGTAAATTACTGTTTGGAGAGTACGTGCTGGAACATTTCAAGATGGCTTCAGATAGCCTGCAATCTGGCAATGGAAATTATAACAGTGGAGAGTTTGTCAGTGGAAATTCTGCTAATGAAGACTTCAGCGATGGGAATCGGGGTGACATGGCAGGTGAGGGGAGTCTGGACTATGAACTGGAATATATTCTGGAAGGTCACGCCAGCGACAGAGAAAATTTGGAGACGGTTGCCAGTAAGCTTCTTATGGTCCGATTTGTGCCAGATTATGCATATATCCAGACGGATCCGGAAAAGAAAGCAGAAGCCGAGGCGGCAGCGCTTACATTATGTACGGTGATCGGACTTCCGGAACTGGCAGAGGGTGCCGCGCAGGGAATTTTACTTGCATGGGCTTATGGTGAAGCAATCATGGATATTAGAACGCTGATAAGTGGAGGAAAAGTACCACTTGTAAAGAACGCAGAGGATTGGAAACTAAGCCTTTCCGGACTGATGCAGCTTGGCGGTGCAGGAGAAAATGTGGCAGCAGATAATGGTAAAGATATGGAAAGCGGACTTGCTTATCGGGAATACCTTCGCATGCTGTTGTTCCTGAAATTCCAGGATGAAGTTGGGATGCGTACATTAGATATGGTGGAACAAAATTTAAAGATACGATATGGACAGACATTTTTTCGGGCAGATGCCTGCATCAGCAGAGTAGAATTTCACAGCACATGCAATCTGCGTCGTGGGATTATGTACGATTTTCCGACATATTTTGGATACAATTAAAAACGAAATGAATCGATAACGAAATGAATCGATAACGGGTGGGTGCAGATGTCCTTCCGCTCCCCCTACCGGGAGTTATAAAATTTCTGCTAACTGAAAACATAAAAAATGAAAGGAGAAAGATTCGATGAACTCAGATAAAGATATCCCTTTATTATCCAGCATATACAAATCCAAGCATACAGGAAGGGCATCTGCATCCACCCGAAAAAAAGGAAGCATTACCGTGGAGGCTGCCATGGCAGTACCAATCTTCTTTTTTGCGACGCTGGCATTGGTATTACTGCTGGAGCTGTTATCCGTGCAGACGGCTGTGCGAAGCGGACTTCAGGAAGCGGGAAAGAAGCTTGCAGTGCAGGCAGTAGAAGTCCCGGCAGTGATTCCGTCAAATCTGGAACGTGATGTTGTAAATTCTATTGGAGCAGAACGGTTAGAGAGAAGCATTGTAGAAGGTGGCAGCTCAGGAATCAATTGCAATCAATCTTATTTGTCGCCGTTTACGGGAATTGGAGAAATTCAGGCATCTTATCAGGTGCGGATTCCGGTTCCGGGCTTTTCTATAGCGCCGATTTCTTATAAGGAAACTATGAGGATCAAGGCATGGACCGGCTATGAGGCAGGAGGGTTTGGTGAAGAAGATGATCAGATTGTATATGTAACGGATACAGGAGTTGTCTATCACAAAAATCCACATTGTACGCATCTGGACCTGTCGATCCATGCGGCGGCGTCATCGGAACTTAATAGTCTTCGCAATGAAAGTGGCGGAAAGTATCATGCCTGTGAGAAATGTGTTCATGGCAGCAGTATGGGTGGAAGTGTGTATATTACTGATCAGGGTGACCGGTATCATAATTCTCTGACATGCAGCGGATTAAAGCGCACGGTATATACTGCGAGAATTTCTGAAGTACCGGGAAAGCGCGCATGCTCAAAATGTGGTGGAAAATAGAATGCCAGGAATGACAAGTAGAATGGGAAGAGGTACAAGATGTGGGAAATATAAATAGAATGGTAGATATAGTTGTGCTGTTAATTCTAACCGGGCTGTCTGTGTCAGATATTAGAAATAAAAAAGTTTCCAGAAAAGTTCTGACGTTGTGGGGAATATTGACAGTCTTCTGGAAAATAGTGGATTTTTATCAGATCAGAGTATTCCTGGAAAAGATGGAACAGACGAATGTAGGTGATCTTGCTGGAATCTGTGCAGGAATCGGAGTGGGAGTGCTGTTCCTTCTTGTCAGTAAAGTGACAGAAGAAGCAATCGGTTATGGGGACAGCGTGGCAATCATGATTCTTGGAGGATATCTGGGATTTTGGAAAGTTGTGGGAGTGCTGGCAGCAGCATTTTTTACAAGTGGAGTCTGTTCGGTGATATTGGCATTTCGCGGACGGGTGAAGACGATGCCATTTTTCCCTTTTTTGACTCTTGGATATATTCTGATGCTGGCAGAGCAGGGAGGTGCAGCGTGAGAGGTTATACAGTAGAGATGTCTTTTTTAATGCCAATTATTATGCTTCTGGTCATGAGCAGTATCTATGCATTTTTTTATTACCATGACAAGAATATAATTGCGGGAGCAGCTTATGAGACAGCGGTAGTCGGCAGTAATAAGGCGAGAGAAAAACCGGATTCACAGACTGGATCTGGAGATAAAAGCGGGACGGATGCGGCGGAACTGGAAACACTTTTTCAAAGTCGCGTGAATGGAAAGTGTATCCTATTATCTACAATCCAGGGACAGGTTACGGTGGAAGGAGATGAAGTCTGTGTCCGGGCACAGGGAACATGGAGGAAGATGAAAGTCAGTGTGGAAAAACGTGCGGCAATTACAGAACCGGAGAAAAAGCTTCGGGATATTAAGAAAATAAAGGAGTTCGTCAATGGAACGTAAGATTACGATAGAAGAGTCAGTCCCTTATACAGAGGACTATCAAAATAAAATGCTGGAAGAAAATCAGGTGGAAGGACTGCTGGAAATGCATGGACGGGGAATGGATGACAAAAGCTGTTATGATTATGATGTGAGTGGAAAAGTGTCCATGAAAGCGCTCTATGAAAAGCATACGATGAGTGGAGAAGAAATAAAAATATTGCTAAAATCTATTTTGCGTGTCGTGAAAGAAGTAGAAAGGTATCTTCTCAATGTGAATTGTATTCTGATGGATCCGGAGTATATTTTTTACACAGAAGAAAAGTATTATTTTTGTTATTATCCACCGAAAGAAAAAAGTCTGTGGGAAGGATTTCACCATCTGAGCGAATATCTGGTGAAATGTGCAGATTATCAGGATAAAGAATGTGTCCAGATCGTGTTCCTTTTGCATAAAGAGACTATGAAAGAAAATTACAGTCTGGAACAGATTATAAAGGAGTGTGTAAAAGAAGAGGAAGAAAATGTTTTGGCAGAGGATAAAAATACAGATTTGGGAACAGAGGAAGAAAAGGAAGGAAGCACATATTTTGACCGGACAGAACATGACTGGATCGCAAGCCAGGAAATGGGAAGTACGATACTTCGTGAGACAGAAAACCTGTGGACACCGATGAAGCGTTTTCTTCACAGACGCAGAAAACCAAAGTGGGGAGACTGGGACGGGTTGTATATTGAAGAAGAAGATCTCTAGTGTTATACTGTACTGACAGGAATGATGCCGGAAAAAATCCCGGCTGGAATATCAGAGACAGGAGGCGGTTTGTCGTGAGACAGGAACGGTTTAAAATGGAAAGACAAGGGCTGGTGGAAGAAGGCCAGCAGGTGGAAGTAACAGAGAGAAGTCCGAATACGAACCTGTTTACTTATGTAGTGGAACCAGCAGTTGCAATGTCTGGAATTTACAAGACATCTGAGCGTATTCATGCAAGACAGGGCGTGATCAAAGAAATACAACATACGGACAGAGGATACTATCTGATCGTAGAGTTTGATGAGTAAAATCTTGCAGAATAACGTTGACATTACAGAAAATTAATGAGAGAATTTCCCTATGAGAAATTACAAGAAATTACCAATTTGTACAATTGCAATCGCAGCAGCGAATATTCTGATCTTCCTCGGACTGTCTTTTATGGGTATGACTGAGGATTCCGCATTTATGATGGAACACGGAGCAATGTATGTTCCATATCTCATGAACGGAGAACGATATTATACACTGATCACCAGTATGTTTTTGCATTTTGGATTCAGTCATCTGATGAACAATATGGTGATGCTGCTGGTCATCGGTTACAGCCTGGAACCAGAGATTGGAAAGATCCGTTTTCTGCTCATTTATCTTGGAAGCGGACTGATGGGAAATCTCGTATCGGCATGGTTTGATGTGAGTCAGGGAAGCTATGCGGTATCAGCGGGTGCTTCCGGAGCAATCTTTGGAATTGTGGGAGCACTTCTTTATGTTGCAATCCGTAATCATGGACGAGTCGGAGAGATTTCAACAAGAGGACTTGTTCTGATGGCAGGCTTAAGTCTCTATTATGGATTCACCGCACAAGGGGTGGATAACGCAGCCCACATTGGCGGGCTGATATCCGGATTTTTACTGGCGGTACTCACATATTGGAAACATAAGCCGAAACATTATTAAAAATGTTTTAAGGGATTGGAATTGTAAGGGTGAATGTAGTTTTTAGCTGGCAGTCCGGCAAATCTGGTTCTGAGTGGACAGTCAGTGTTCCACCATGTGCTTCGATAATTCGGCGGGAAAGTGGCAGGCCTAAGCCTGTCCCGGACGATTTGTACGTGACAAATGGTTCGAAGATTGAAGATAGATGTTCTGGTGCAATACCACAGCCGTTATCGGAGACGGAGATAATCAGATTTGAATGCTCTTTCCATGCGTGAAAGTGAATTTGCGGAGAATAAGTAAGTGCTTTGCTGGTATCCAAAGATCTGTTACTTTCACAATTACAGGCAGAATCAAGATGATTAGAGCATGTAGATTGTTGAATCAGTACTGCATCGCGCGCATTTCCAAGAAGATTCAGAAGAACTTCCCGAAGTTTGATGGAATCTGCAGGCATAACAGGAAGTTCCGGCTCTATCCGGGAGATAAATTCAATATCGGTTTCAATGATGGAGGAAGCAAAGGATAAGGAAATTTTCTTGAGGAAGATGTCGAAATCTGTCGAAGAAGGTGACAGACGTTGACCGTTGTTGTATGCTGATAGCTCTTCCAGTAGTTGTTTCATATATTCGATGTCGCTATGTAAGTCTGACCAGTGCCGGATATTCAGAACTTCCGGATTGGATGCTTCGATCATCTGTAAGGTACTGTATATAAGAGTCAGCGGGTTGCGAATTTCATGGCTGATGGTACTGATATCCATACGGTGGGAGTGAAGAAGTCTGGTGAGAAGCTCTTCTTTCTCAGGACTTTCTGCCATGATCTGGTGTAATTTTTCATAATCAGATTCTGTGAACATAATGATTACCGCCCTTTATGAATTTATTTTTTCATAGTGTAGCATTGGCGGATAAAATAATCAACAATTTTTAAAATGACTTTTTAAAGGAAAGAAGGACTTGAAAATGAAAGATGATAACTGCATTTTTTGTAAACTGGCAAATGGAGAAATTCCTACAGCAACATTGTATGAAGATGAAGATTTCCGCGTGATTCTGGATGCCAGCCCGGCTTCGAAAGGACATGCACTGATTATTCCAAAAGAACACTATGCCAATTTGTATGAGTTGGACGATGATAAGGCTGCAAAAGTTATGGTGCTGGCTAAGAAAATGATCACAAAGCTTACAGGCATCTTACACTGTGATGGGTACAATATCGTGCAGAATAATAACGAGGCAGCAGGACAGACTGTATTCCATTTCCATTTACATATGATTCCGCGTTATAAAGGTGACGAAGTTGGACTTGGCTGGAAGATGGGTGAGCTTACCGAAGAGGATAAGCAGGATATTCTGTCTAAATTATAAACTTGAAAGTGATGGAAATTAAATGGTGGAATCTGAAGATGTAAAGAAAGCTGAAATCGACAGGCTTTACAAAGAAAATGTAAGTAAAGTGTACCGAACGGCATTGTACTACGTCGAAGATCACTATGTGGCAGAAGAGATTGTGCAGGAAGTTTTCCTGAAATTATACGACAACCTGGGAGATATATGTATGGAGTCCGTGCCTGCATGGCTGATCACTACCGCAAAGAATATGGCAAAGAACTATCTAAGAGATAGTAAATGGGAGACACCGATGGAAGAGGTTCCGGAGCAGGAGGTGCCATATTCGTCAGAAGGACTGGATGCTCAACTCATAGAAGTGCTTCGCCAGAAAGAATGCCGCGAGCTACACGATACGATCTTTGCAGATTTATATGAGAAAAATTCAAGATGGTATGAGGCAGTTACCGTTTCATATACTTTGGATAAACCACAAAAAGAAGTTGCAGAGAAAATGGGGATATCTGTGGATACGCTGTATAGTACATTATACAGGGCAAAGCAATGGATTAAGAAGTACTACGAAGAACAGTTTCACCAACTGAATGGCAAATAAAAAACAGGTGCCGAATATGACACCTGTTTTCTTCTATCAGATATCTGCGTCAGAATCAGATAGTTTTGTAAGTATCTAAGCAGTTACCGATTCAATCAGATCAATGATGGTATCGATAGAATCCTGCTGGGAAGAATGCTTCATTGCATCGATGTATTTCTCGCGGTTATCATAGAGATCATGAACTGCACTGAGAAGTGTTTCGTTCGTAAGTTCCTCTTCCTCGAGCACCATACTGAATCCCTGACGCTCGAAAGAACGGGCGTTGAGAATCTGATCACCACGGCTTGCATTGGCAGACAGCGGAATCAGAAGATTTGGTTTGTGCAGGGCAAGAAGCTCACAGATAGCATTGGCTCCGGCTCTGGAGATTACAATGTCGGTCAGTGCGAAGAGGTCACGTAATTCTTCTTTGATATATTCGAACTGTGCGTAGCCTTCCGTTCCGTTCAAAGAAGGATCGAGCTTGCCACGGCCACATAAGTGAATGACCTGGAAGTCTTTCAGAAGTTCCGGGAGAATCGCACGGATGGCATTGTTCACGGCAACGGCACCGAGGCTTCCGCCGACAACCAGAATGACCGGTTTGTCGGAAGTGAAGTGAAGGAATTCTCTGGCGCGGTACTTATCTCCGCTTAAAAGTTCCTGACGGATCGGAGATCCGGTGAGAACAGCCTTGCCTGCCGGGAGAGAAGATAATGTCTCCGGGAAGTTGCAGCAGACCTTCGTTGCAGAAGGAATGGAAATCTTGTTGGCAAGACCCGGAGTCATATCAGATTCGTGGATAATGACTGGTACATGTTGTCCCTTACCGGCAAGGACTACTGGTACAGAGACAAAACCTCCCTTGGAAAATATAACATCAGGCTCCAGAATCTTAATCAGTTTACGTGCTTCACCCATTCCCTTGATAACACGGAATGGATCTGTGAAGTTCTGGACGCTGAAATAACGTCTGAGTTTACCGGTTGAGATGCCATGATATGGTATACCGAATTGAGAGATAAGTTCCTTCTCAATTCCGTTATATGAGCCGATATAGTGGATGTCGTATTGTAATTCTTTAAGACGTGGTAACAGGGCAATGTTAGGTGTAACATGACCGGCAGTACCGCCGCCGGTTAAGATAATACGTTTCATAAAAAGCTCCTTTCGATAATATATGTTACAATAAGAATGCCGTACGGATAATTCTGCTTCGTATATACTGTACGAAACAGTGAAAGATTTTCAACTTTGGCATATAATTATATTATACGTTCCCGAGAGATTTGGTCAAGAGAAAGAGAGGATAGATTTCGTTAAGAGGTAGATTATGAGTGAAAAAAAAGATCAGTTGAAAGAAATCCTAAAAGATCAATTGAATAAAGAAGCGAAACAGATTGAAGAAGAAGTCGGACTTAACGATAATGAAGAGATTCCAAATGAGCTGAAGCTCCGCATGAAAAATGTACTGGATCAAAAAATCCGTGAGCGTGAAATGCGTTCTGAAGATATGAAGCGAACAGATGCGTATGCGAAACTCTCAGAAGAAGACCAGGAAGCACTTCGCCTTGGAAGGGAGATGATGAAGAATCAGAACGAGGAGAAGAAAATCTATACAATGCGCCGGAAAAAACGCAATATCCGTAGAATTGTAGCACTGGCAGCAGTGCTGATCCTCGTAATGGCAGTTGGAATGACAAGCATTGGCGGACCAGAGAGAATGCTGCAGTTTATGAAGAGTTCTGTAGGTGGAAGAAAAGTTTCTCAAGTCGATTCCAGTGATAAGAACAAAGTTATCGAGGAAGAAAATGAAGAGAAGGCCTATGAGAAGATAGGGGAAGAGTTTGGAACAGAGTCGGTTCAGATAATATGGCGTCCAAAAGGCATGAAATTTATAAAGATGGAATTGGATACAGATATTCAGGTGGCCGAATTGGACTATCAATATAATAAAAAAAGAATTGAATTTTTGGTAAGTGCATCTTATGGAGAAGTTGCATGGGGAGCTGATAACGAAGACAAAAAGGTAGAGCATTATTATTATAATCAGGTAAAAGAAGCTAATATTGAAGTGACAGGTTATGAGACTCCGGAAACAGAAAGAAACAGGTATGTAGCAGAATTTGAATATAATAAGGTATATTATTGCCTTTCTGGAGAAATGCAAAAAGAAGAAATGGAAAAAATTTTAAAAAATTTGTATTTTATGTAAGAAAATGCGTCAGTTTTTCTAATCTCATGTGTCTATTATATAGGGAACCCTAAATAGAGAAAGATGGGAGGTAGATAAATGAAGCGATGTATGTCCATATGTTGTGTATGCGCTATGGCTTTAGGATTAAGCTTTGGTGTATCGACGGATACACAGGCAGCATCTAGTGTGAAGGTGATCGACGGATCAAAACTTACAACAGATGCAGAATCTATCGGCTATAATCAAAAAGTTGCCAGAGGCGAAGATCTTCTGACCGGATATTCAAAAATCGTCCGAATGGGACCAGGAGAGATTTATGCCGGAGGTACAACACTTGCAGAACGAGTAGTGGAACGAATAGGTATAGGTGTGATTATTGAACGTGCCAAGGAAGAAGATACAGAGTGGTCTTTTTATGATTCCTGGAATAAGTTCTTAGAAAACGCCGATCGTGTTTCTTCTAAGAAATACATGGATGTAGAAGGAGACTATTATTATCGTGTTCGATGTGTTCATTCCGCAGGTGAAGATAAAAGCAGCAGTTTCACAAATGGAGTTTACATTGAGGAACCTTAATTAAGATTTTGTAGAAAAGAAAGAAGAATTTAACAAATTTATAATTACAATCAGATTAGTGGGCAAGGCCATTATAATGATGGGAAAAACAAATTAAAAACAAATTTCGGGTAAAGTTAGTAGGTTGGATCATAATACTTTAGAAATTTAATAACAACTGAATATTGAAACAATTAGACGCTCTTCCACAGCAATCTACATATTTCATGGCCCTTACGTTGGTTCGCAGGGCTTTGGAAGGGCGAAGGAACTGGAGACAGTTCAAAGAAAATTTAAAAGAAAAAATATTATAACAATCAAGAGAAGTAAGTTTAGGTAAGTTTAGTTTTAGGACACGCAAGCTATTAAAAGCTGCGTGTCCTTTTCTGATTAATAAGAATTAAAATCCAGGAGAAGGTAGTACACGGTTAATCATATATTGTCTAAGACAGAATTGAGAGAGCCTGAGATTTTAAGAATCTTATCAATTGATTATAGATAAAAGGAATAAATAAACGCATATATAAAATATATAAATTGGACAGGGGGGGGGTAAATGTTATTGTTATTGTAATAATTACACAGGAGGAAAGGTGTTATGAAGAAAAAAGTTATTAGTATTTTACTATGCGCTGCAATGTGTGTGGGGATGGTTACAGCGTGTGGATCAAAAAAAGCAGATAAGGAGGCCGATTCATCTACTGATGAAAAAGATAAAGTGATAACAGTTGCTGCAAATGGTTCTTTTTATCCAATCATTTACACGGATGACAACGGAGAGTTAACTGGTTTTGAACATGATGTTATGGAAGAAATCGGAAAGAGATCTGGTTATGAGATCAAATTTGAGGTTGTGGGTGATTATTCAGCAATGTTTGAAGGACTAGATTCTGGAAAATATGATACAATTGCCGGTCAGGTTTCTGTAACAGATGAAAGAGAAAAGAAATATACATTTAGTGATGTTTATGGATATAATGCAATTAAATTAGCAGTTAGAGGTGATGATCCGGCAACTTCTATTGAAGATATGCAGGGAAGAAAGATATGTATTGAGTTTGGAACAGTTCTTGAAGCAGCATTGAACAAAATAAATGATACTTTTCCAGATGATAAGAAAATGGAGCTTGTTACAACAGAGGGAAATATTTATGATGAGTTAAAAGTTGGACATTATGATGCATTCCCGATTACAGTATTATCTTTTGATCAGATTAATGAAAAAGGTGAGTATGATTTCAAATTAATTGGCGATCCAATTCTAATTGACAAAAATGCGTTTCCATTTGCAAAAGATGTTGATCCAGATATGATAAATGCAGTGAATAAAGCAATTGAAGAAATGCAGGACGATGGAACAATGTCAGAGTTATCAGAGAAATATTTCGGCAGAGACATTTCAAAAGAGGAAATTACTGAATAGATAATGAATTTAGAAAAGGCAGTCATGAAGACTGCCTTTTCTTGGCAAAGGAGATAGAAATGGATTTTGATACACAATTTTTTGTTTCAATATTTCCGAAACTGATGTTAAAGATACCGTATACATTATGTTTAGGATGTGTCGCGTTTGCAATAGCTTTTGTATTAGGACTTTTTTTGGAAATTTGTTTTACCTCCAGATTTAAAATATTAAGAACATTGGCGGGACTATATATTTCTTACTTCAGATCAACTCCATATATTACTCAATTGTTTATTTTCTATTTTGGACTGCCACAAATATTTCCTGTTATGAGAAATCTGGTCGGGGGAACTGTTTTGGTCATTACCATAGCGATGAATTCTGCAGCATTTATTTCAGAGGTTATCCGAGGGGGATTACTGGCTGTGGATAAAGGACAGAGAGAAGCAGCTTTGTCTATTGGATTAAGCCCAGTGAGTGCCTACAAAGAAGTGATTTTGCCACAGGCGTTTGTAGCAGCATTTCCGTCATTGGGAAATTCATTTATTTCCATGATAAAAAATACTGCGATAGGATTTACGATAGGGGTTGTAGATATACTTGCACAGGCCAAAATTTTGGCAGCTTCATCTTTAAACTTCTTCGAGGCGTATATATCTGTGGGAGTTGTATACTGGGTAGTTTTAGTTGTGATAGATCGGCTGTTGCGTTATATGGAATCAAAGATTTGCAAATATTTATAGGAGAAAGACGGTATGAAAAACAGAGATGTAAATAGAATGACAAAAGCATTGGGACTTCGGAGAAAGATTATAGGTGTACGATTTCTCTACTTTAAACAAGAGTATGATAAGTTGGCTGTGGAGGAATATGGTAGAAAAACAAGTTATTGTATGATGGTAAAGCATGCAATGGAGGATAATTGCTTTAAAGTAAAATTAGAAAATTTTGGCTGCAGATGTGCGTTGGAAGCGCTGGGGCTCGATGAGGAAATGGAGTGCGTAGAATCTGGACAGAGGTATTACAGCTTAAATCTTTATGAAAGCAGAGCGGTTGCAAAAGATGTAACAAAAGATATTTCAAGGATAAAACAAAAAATATATGGAGTTCAACTTGGTCCATTAGAGCAATTAGAAGATGCAGATGTTGCTATATTTATGGTCAATGCATATCAATTAATGCGTGTTGTTCAAGGGTATACGTATAAATGGGGAATTCCTAAGAATTTATATATGGCTGGCAATCAAGGTGTGTGTGCAGATCTGACAGCTGGTCCATTTGAAAAAAATGATATGAATTTTTCTGTTTTATGTGCAGGTACGAGAAAGATGTGCGCTTGGGAAGACGATGAAATGGGAGTTGGTCTTCCAATTCAACAATTTGAGCCGTTGACGGAAGGTATTATACAAACTATGAATTATATTGATTATCCGACTCAGAAAGATCAGATTAGCGAAAGACTCGATGATCCTATGGAATTGGGAGTTGCTGTCGATAAGAATGTGCATTATGGAAAATTGGGTAAACCTTATGTGCGTCCAAGTGTATATGAACAATTGAAAAATGGAGAACTGGAATGATTAAAGTAACGGATTTACATAAAAGCTTTGGAGAATTGGCTGTTCTGAAAGGAATTGATTTTCAGGCTGATACGGGAGAAGTTATTGTAATAATCGGACCGTCTGGAATGGGAAAGTCAACTTTTTTAAGGTGCATTAATTATATTGAACGACCAGAGAAGGGGATTATTGAAATTGATAATGTAAAAGTAGATGCTGAAAAATGTACAGAAAAAGAAATTAAACAGCTAAGATTAAAAACTTCGATGGTATTTCAGAATTACAATATATTTAAAAATAAGACAGTAATTGAAAATGTTATGTTGCCAATGACATCTGTCCAGAAAATCGAAAAAGAAATAGCAAAAGAAAAGGCTTTGCAATATCTGGATCAGGTAGGATTGTTGGATAAAGTTAATGAATATCCGTCGAGATTATCAGGAGGACAACAGCAGCGAGTAGGAATTGCAAGGGCAATGGCAGTGAATCCCAAATTAATTTTACTGGATGAACCGACATCTTCTTTGGATCCGGAGCTTGTACTTGGAATCTTGGACATATTGAGAAATCTGGCGAATGAACATAAGCGTACGATGATTATTGTTACGCATGAAATGAGCTTCGCAAAGGAAATTGCTGACAGGATCATATTTATGGACGACGGCAGAATTATAGAGGAAGGAACTCCAGAGAAGATTTTTTCAAATCCTCAAAATGAAAGAACCAAAAGATTTCTAGAGAGATTCCAGACATTTTGAGAAAGTGAATTTAGCGAAGAATAGTTACAAAAAGGACAGAAAAGAAAACCTTCTGTCCTTTTGCCTGTCAATCAAATTTGCAGATTATAGTAATTAAATCAATTTACTGAGCGATTGCTTCGCGGAGTGCTTTGGCAAGCTGATCCGGGCAGGAAGTTGCTTTGGAACCGCATTTGATTCCGGAAAGTCTTTCGATGGCATCTTCCACTTTCATTCCTTTTACAAGGCTTGAGATTCCCTGAAGATTACCGTTGCAGCCACCTACAAAATCTACGTCTTTAATTTTATCGCCGTCCAGCTCTACGTGAATCATGCTGGAACAGACACCGTGTGTTTTATAATCCATGTTTAAAACCCTCCTATATGTTATACCAGATATATGAATATCAGAAGCCATTCTAACAGAGAAGAATCTGCTTGTAAAGAAAAATTAAGATTTCCAATAATATGTTCGAAAAAGAGTATATAGAGGAATACACAGGTACAATAGAGCAGTATCAATGCTTGACATTTGTGCATGGGGTAGGGGATAATGTACAGGATAACAGGAAATGTTTGTAATGATAGCGAAAAGGCAGTCGGATAAAGGAACTGTGCGGGAATCGCACAGTAAAAATGCATAGCAGGAGGAAAATCGGATGATAGGTATTATTGGAGCAATGGAAGAGGAAGTTGCAGCTCTGAAAAGTGAGATGGCAGATGCTAAAGTGACAGAGTTTGCTTCCATGACATTTTATAAAGGAACTCTTTGTGGGAAGGACACGGTTGTTGTAAGAAGTGGAATCGGTAAAGTTAATGCGGCAATCTGCGCGCAGATTCTGGTGGATAAATTTGGCGTAGATACGCTGATCAATACAGGTATTGCAGGATCCCTGGATGCAAGAATTGACATTGGTGATATGGTGATTTCTACAGATGCGGTGCATCATGATATGGACGCAACCATATTTGGAGATGCAATCGGGCAGGTGCCAAGAATGGATACACGCACATTCCCGGCAGATCCGCATCTGGTAGAGCTTGCAGTGAAGGCAAATGAAAAAGCAAATCCGCAGATCCATACATTTACAGGAAGGGTCGCAAGTGGAGATCAGTTCATTTCTTCCGGAGAAGTGAAAGCACGTATCGTGGAGAATTTTCAGGCTCTCTGTACAGAGATGGAGGGCGCGGGAATCGCGCACGCGGCTTACCTTAACAAAGTTTCGTATGTCATCATTCGAGCAATTTCTGATAAAGCTGACAACAGTGCAACGATGGATTATCCAGAGTTTGAAAAACAGGCAATTGCCCATAGCGTGGCGCTTGTAAAGGAATTGCTCCCGATGATTTAAAACCAGAGAATAAATGATTCGATAAAATATAAGAAAAAATACCATAATCTGCGATGTGCAGATGTCGCTTTATGGGGAACGGTTTTTCGCCCTTCTTTTGGAAAATCCATTATAATTGGTGCCAAAAGGAGGGCTTTTATCATGTTAGAATTAATGTTAGACAGACATGTGATCTATGTACTGATGGGAATGAGTGCATTTGCCGGAGTTGTGTCAAAGGTGGTCGTTGGAAGAACACTTAGGAAGCTGGTGGCAGCAGCGGAAAGTATGGGGAAGAGTAATCATCCGTTGATGCGGCTTGTGCGGGCGAAATTCGAGCACACCTGTATGATCAGTGAAAAGGTGGAAAACGTAGGCGTATTTGTGGACAAGTATCTCTATGAATACCGGGTTGGTGGAGTCAGGCTCCATGCATGGCGGCGGTTACAGATGGCGGGTGCCGGACTTTGTCTGATTCTTGGCGGAGTCGGTGCAATCATAAGTTATCGGATTAAAGGGGCGACAGAGCAGACAGCTATGATCGGCGGAACTGGCGTGGCGCTGGCGTTAATCGTATTCTTGGTACATATGCTGACGGATGAGGAGTACCGGCTGGAGGCAGTACGAAATTATATGGTAGATTACTTGGAAAATATTTATCAGCATCGCTATGAAAAAACATACAAGAAAGAAGTTTTGGCAGAAGAGGCAAGATCAGAAGAAGCGAGAATAGCGGAGAGTGCCAGAACACAAGAAAATGCAGGAATGACGAAGAATATCAGAATGCCAGAAGAAGAGAGAATGGGTGAGAATACCAGAATGCCAGAAGAAGAGAGAATGGGTGAAAATACCAGAATGCCAGAAAATACAGGAATTGTGAAGAATACCAGAATGCCAGAAAATGCAGGAAGGGCAGAGGGTGATAACTTGCCAGACGAATCTGTGAATCAGAAGAAGCAGGAACCAAAGCAGGAATTTCCTGGATCTATGGACAGTCTGCTTTGGGCGATGTATAAGACAGAACCGCTGCAGGTGGAAGATGACCGGAAAGTCAAAAAGACAGCTATATCGCAAAAACCAGGTAAAACAGAAAAAATAGAAAAAACAATAGAATCGGAAGAGACAAAGGCGCAGGACGAGGCAAACAGAAATCAGCGTATCCGAGAAATCCTGGAGGAGTTTATGGCTTGATAATAAGAGACTGATTTGTTAAAATATAGATAACGGCTCAAAGTTAGTTTTGTGAAACAAGGACTGTCTGTGAGCTGTCACATTTATAAGAAGAAAATTATACAGATTTCTTCGAGACAAGAACTAGAACGTAACAGGTAGCATAAGGAGGACGAGTCCAATGGGAAGTAAAGTAACATTTGATTATTCAAAGGCAGATGCGTTTATCAGCGCACATGAGATGGAATCTATGAAGAAGATTACCGAGGCTGCGAAAGCTGAACTCCTGGGAAGGGAGGGAGCAGGAAATGATTTCCTTGGCTGGATCGATCTTCCGGTTGATTATGATAAAGAGGAGTTCGAGAGAATCAAGAAAGCCGCTGCAAAGATCCAGTCAGATTCAGAGGTGCTGGTAGTAATCGGTATCGGAGGATCTTATCTTGGCGCAAGAGCAGCAATCGAATTTCTTGGACACAGCTTTTATAATGTAGTATCAAAAGAGATCCGCAAAGCTCCGGAGATTTATTTTGCCGGTAACAGCATCAGCAGTACATATCTGAAACACCTGATTGAAGTGATCGGAGACAGAGATTTCTCAGTTAATATCATTTCCAAATCCGGAACAACAACAGAGCCTGCAATCGCATTCCGTATTTTCAAGGAGATGCTGGAGAAGAAGTATGGTAAAGCTGAGGCTGCTAAGAGAATCTATGCAACAACAGACAAAGCTCGTGGAGCTCTGAAAGGACTTGCTGATGAGGAAGGATACGAAGAGTTCGTAGTACCGGATGATGTTGGAGGACGTTTCTCTGTACTGACAGCTGTTGGACTTCTTCCGATCGCAGTCAGCGGAGCTGATATTGACAAGCTGATGGAAGGTGCAGCAGAAGGAAGAAAATTCGCACTTGAGAATCCATTTGAGGAAAATGACGCAATGCTCTATGCAGCAACACGTAACATTCTGCTCCGTAAGGGAAAAGCGGTTGAGATCATGGCAAATTATGAGCCAAGCCTGCATTATGTATCTGAGTGGTGGAAACAGCTCTTCGGAGAGAGTGAAGGCAAGGATAAGAAAGGAATCTTCCCTGCATCTGTAGACCTTACAACAGATCTTCACTCTATGGGACAGTTCATTCAGGATGGAAGCAGAATTATGTTCGAGACTGTTATGGAAGTGGAGGAGCCGACAGAGCAGATCACAATCGGTGAGGAGCCGGTGGATCTGGACGGACTGAACTACCTTGCAGGCAAGACAATGGATTTTGTAAATAAGAGTGCTATGAATGGTACGATTCTTGCACACACAGACGGACAGGTTCCGAATCTGAAAGTGACAATTCCGGCGCAGGACGAGAAGTCACTTGGACAGTTATTCTATATGTACGAGTTCGCATGCGGTGTCAGCGGATATATTCTTGGAGTAAATCCATTTAATCAGCCGGGTGTTGAGAGCTACAAGAAGAACATGTTCGCACTTCTTGGAAAACCAGGATACGAAAAAGAAAGAGAAGAACTTCTTAAGAGATTATAAGAATGGCAACGATATACGAAAAATTAAAAGCGTATAGCGATTCTGACTATTATGGATTTCACATGCCGGGACATAAGCGTAAGATGCATATGTCCTGGGATGCGGATCCTTATACTGTAGATATTACAGAGATTGAAGGATTTGATGACCTTCACCATGCAGAAGGAATCCTGAAAGAGGCTCAGGAACGGGCAGCCAGAATCTATCATGCAGATGAGACACATTTTCTGGTAAATGGAAGTACAGTTGGAATTCTGAGTGCTATCGCGGGTGTGACGAATAAAGGAGATCAGATTCTTGTGGCGCGCAATTGTCACAAATCGGTCTATCATGCAATCTACATGAATGAGTTGAATCCGGTGTATCTCTATCCCAGGTTTGATTCAGAGTTACAGTTGAATATTGAGATATCCGCAGAGGATGTGAGGAGGGCCCTTAATCGGTATCCACAGATCCGAGCAGTCATGATTGTATCTCCGACTTACGATGGAATTGTGTCGGATGTGGCCGAGATAGCAAAGGCCGCACATGAAAAAGGACTGCCGCTGATCGTGGATGAAGCACACGGGGCTCATTTTGGTTTTCATCCCTATTTTCCGGAAAATGCAAATCAAAAAGGCGCAGACATTGTAATCCACAGTGTTCACAAGACACTTCCGGCATTTACCCAGACAGCACTTCTCCACATGAATGGAAATCTGGTAAACCGGGAAAAGGTGAGACGATATCTGCATATGTTACAGAGTAGCAGTCCGTCTTATATTCTGATGGCGGGAATCGATCAGTGCATGGAGATGCTGGATCATCACTGCGAGGAAGTTTTTGACCCGTATGTGGAGCGTTTGAAGAGATGTAGAGAAGAACTTGGAAAATGTGAACATATCCGGCTGGCAGAGACCAAACATTATGATAAGTCAAAGCTTGTATTATCAGTAGCAGGACTTACGAAAGGACTTGCGGATGCATATGGTGCAGAAGCAACAGGTATTCAATTGCAGGAAGATTTATTAAATCAGTACCATCTGCAAATGGAGATGGCCGCGGGGACTTATGTGATTGCCATGACTTCGGTCGGGGATACCGATGAAGGAATGAAACGACTTATAAAAGCAATTTATGAGTTGGATAAGAAATATAAACCTTTACAGGGGGCTTATAACACTGTAGATTCAGACATAGTGCCGGAAGAAATCAAAAAGTCGCAAAAGAAGAAAAAAAATTACGATATAGAACCGGGACATCTGCCACAGGCGGAAGTAATCTATTCATCGGCGCAGGTCATCAGCATGAAAGACGCAGGGGCAGATGGGTTTCAGGTTGTGCCATTGACACAGAGCGAAGGCTACATTTCCGCGGAGTATGCGTATCTCTATCCACCGGGGATCCCGATGCTGGTGCCGGGGGAACGGATCACAGCGCAGATCCGGGAACATTTTCAATGGTATATGGAAAGAACATATGAGATACAGGGAGTAGAAAAAGAAGGATACATAGAGGTATGGACGCATGGGTAAGATATATTATATAATGGGCAAGAGTTCATCTGGAAAAGATACATTATTCCGGAAGATCAAGCAAGAGCTGCCGATGCTTCAGACAGTGACGCTTTACACGACCAGACCGAAGCGGGAAGGTGAAAGAGAAGGCGTCGAATACCATTTTGTGACAGATGAACAGATGCATATTTTCGAGAGACAGGGAAAGGTTGTTGAACTTCGTACTTATAATACTGTTCACGGAGCATGGAAATATGCTACAATAGAAGATGGACAGGTCAATCTGGCAGAATCCGACTATCTGATGATCGGAACGCTGGAGTCCTATGGAAAGTTAAAGAAATATTACGGAGCGGCGTATCTTGTTCCGGTGTACATCGAAGTAGAGGACGGCGAGCGGCTGAACCGTGCACTTACGAGAGAGCGGCAGCAGGAAGTGCCACGTTACGCGGAGATGTGCAGAAGATTTCTCGCAGATACGGAAGATTTTTCCGAGGAGCATCTGAGAGCTGCGGGAATAAAGAAGCGTTATTACAATGATGACCAAAAAAGATGCTTAGATGAAATTATAGAGGACATACGATATGGGAAGTTTTAAAGATGTAGTAGGACACAGAGATGTAATTCAATATTTGCAGAATGCAGTTGCCGAGAATCGGGTATCACAGGCGTACATTGTGAATGGCGAGCGCGGAACCGGAAAGAAGATGCTGGCAAAGTTATTTGCCATGGCACTTTTATGTGAAGAACATGGACCGGAACCATGTAATAAATGTCATTCCTGTGTACAAGCAGAATCGAATAACCATCCGGATATTATCTGGGTGACACATGAGAAGCCGGGATCCATCGGAGTCGATGATGTGCGCACACAGATCAATAATACAGTTGCGATCAAGCCATATCAGGGTCCGTATAAAGTTTATATTATTCCGGAAGCTGATATTATGACGGTACAGGCACAGAATGCGTTATTAAAGACGATTGAAGAACCGCCACAGTATGCAGTATTTATTCTGCTGACGGAAAATGCAGACGTATTGCTTCCGACAATTAATTCCAGATGTGTCATGTTAAAACTTCGCTACATCAAAGATGCACTGATTAAAAAATATCTCATGGAGAGAATGGAAGTACCAGATTACAAGGCTGAAGTCTGCGCTGCATTTGCACAGGGAAACCTTGGGAAAGCTATCAAACTGGCAGGTTCCGAGCATTTTAATGAGCTCAAGGACGAAGTCCTGAACCTGATGCGCCATATAAATGAGATGGATATCAGTGAGCTTGTGGAGGCAGTGAAACGCTGCACTCTTTATAAAGTTGAAATCAACGACTATCTTGACCTGATCATGGTATGGTACAGAGATGTCTTGTTATATAAAGCGACAAGGGAAATAGATAAGGTTGTATTCAAAGATCAGATCGACTGCATGCGTGAGCAGGCAAGACGCAGTTCTTATGAAGGAATTGAGACGATTCTGGACAGCCTTGACAAAGCAAAAGCCAGATTAAAAGCAAATGTTAACTTTGATCTGGTCATGGAGCTTTTGTTCCTGACGATAAAGGAGAACTAGATTTATGACAAAAGTAATCGGAGTAAGATTCCGTCAGGCGGGAAAGATCTACTTTTTCTCACCGGGGAAATTAGAGATTAAACCCCAAGACCGTGTCATCGTAGAGACGGCTCGCGGTGTTGAGTTCGGAAAGGTTGTGACAGGTCCGAAAGAAGTAGAAGACGACAAGATCACACAGCCTTTAAAATCTGTGATTCGAATTGCAAACGAAGAGGATTACAAAAAAGAAGAGAAAAACAGAGAAAAAGAAAAAGAAGCATTTAACATCTGCTTAGAGAAGATTCGTAAACACGGTCTGGAAATGAAGCTTATAGATGCGGAGTATACATTTGATAATAATAAAGTGTTATTTTACTTTACCGCAGATGGAAGAATTGATTTCCGTGAGCTGGTAAAAGATCTGGCAAGCGTGTTCCGTACACGTATTGAGCTTCGTCAGATTGGTGTCCGTGATGAGACGAAGATTCGTGGAGGCATTGGTATCTGTGGAAGACCACTTTGCTGTCACACGTATCTGTCTGAGTTCGCACCGGTATCGATCAAGATGGCGAAAGAGCAGAACCTGTCTCTGAATCCGACAAAGATATCCGGAGTTTGTGGCAGACTGATGTGCTGTCTGACTAACGAAGAAGAGACCTATGAAGAGCTGAACCGTCAGCTTCCGGGAGTTGGAGATCATGTGACGACGCCGGAAGGACTTCATGGTGAAGTTCAGGCCGTTCACGTACTGCGTCAGATTGTAAAGGTTATTGTGACGCTGGATAACGATGAAAAAGAAATCCGTGAATATCCGGCAGGTGAGCTGAGATTCAAATCAAGAAAGAAGAAAAAAGATGCAAAGCTTTCGAAAGAGGAGTTTGCACAGTTAAAAGCTCTGGAGGAGAAAAATGGCGCCTCCAAGTTAAATGATGACTAATAAGAAGCCCGATGAACGCCTGGATGATCTCCAGGTGAAGGGCTATGAGATTATACAGAAGCCCGGTCGGTTCTGCTTTGGCATGGACGCCGTGCTTCTGTCTTCCTATGCAAAAGTAAAACGTGGGGAACGTGCACTGGATCTTGGGACCGGAACCGGAATTCTTCCGATTTTACTGGAAGCAAAGAATCCGGGACTTCATTATACAGGTCTGGAAGTTCAGGAAGAAAGTGCTGATATGGCAAGAAGAAGCGTGGCACACAACGGGCTGGAGAACAAGATAGATATTGTTACCGGTGATATCAAAGAGGCAAGTCACATATTTGGAAATGATTCGTATGAAGTCATTGTATCCAATCCACCGTATATGATTGGAGAACACGGCCTGAAAAATGATAACGAGGCTTTGTATATCGCAAGACATGAAGCGTTATGCACATTAGATGATCTTCTGCGAGAAAGTGCAAAAGTACTGAAAATGAAAGGACGTTTCTACATGGTGCACCGTCCTTTCCGCCTGCCGGAAATCTTTACAAAAATGTGCAATTACGGAATCGAGCCGAAACGCATGCGTCTCGTCCACCCATATGCAGACAAAGAGCCAAACATGGTTCTTATCGAAGGCCTCAAAGGCGGAAAACCACGCCTCGCCGTAGACCCGCCGCTCATAGTCTACACGAAAGACGGGGAGTATACGGAAGAAGTACTGAAATTGTACGGGATGAAATAAAAGGAGAATTATATGTCAGGAACATTATATCTGTGTGCAACTCCGATCGGCAACCTGGAGGACATGACATTTCGTTGTGTCCGTATTTTGAAAGAAGTTGATCTGATCGCAGCAGAGGATACCCGCAATAGCATTAAGCTTTTGAATCATTTTGATATTCACACACCGATGACCAGTTATCATGAATATAACAAGATTGCAAAAGCGCATACGTTGATTGAGCACTTGGAAAATGGTGAAGATATTGCACTGATCACGGATGCGGGAACACCGGGAATCTCCGATCCGGGTGAGGAGCTGGTGGCAATGTGTCAGGAAGCAGGAATCACTGTGACAGCAGTTCCGGGGGCAGCAGCTTGCATCACAGCGCTGACCATTTCTGGATTGTCCACAAGAAGATTCGCGTTTGAAGCATTTCTTCCGACAGATAAAAAAGAACGACAGGCAGTGCTGAACGAACTGACGGAAGAGACAAGAACTATGATTATCTACGAAGCACCGCACAGACTGGTCCGGACATTAGAGCTTCTGCTTGCAACCTTGGGTGACAGAAGAATCCGCATTTGCCGGGAGCTTACGAAAAAGCATGAGACAGTCTTTGCAACAACGATCAGTGCGGCAGTGGAATATTATAAAGAGCAGGAACCAAAAGGGGAATGCGTGCTTGTCATTGAGGGTAAGAGCCGTCAGGAACAGATAGAAGAAGAACGCCAGAAATGGGAAGAAATGTCCATTCAGGAACATATGGATTATTATATGGATCAGGGGATTCAGAAAAAAGAAGCAATGAAAATGGTCGCGAAAGACCGGGGAGTCGGAAAGAGAGACATTTACCAGGCGTTGTTGTAAAAAAGTAATGATGGATAAAAAGCCTGAATTACAGTAGTCAGGGGAAGACAAAGAAAGGGGCTGATCAGATGGCAAGTCTGACATTAAAACATGTAGATCGCGCATTTCCGAATGGATATGAGGCAGTAAAGGATTTAAATTTCCAGATTGAAGACGGAGAATTTGTAATATTGACTGGCCCATCCGGGAGTGGAAAAAGTGCTGTTATGCGCATGATCGCAGGTCTTGATGAAGTGAAAAACGGAGAGATATGGATTGGAGACAAGCTGGTCAACAGTCTTCCACCGGAGGAGCGTGGAATTGCTATGATTTTTCAGAATTATACTGTGTATCCACGAATGACAGTTCTGGAAAATGTAGAACTGGGCTTAAGACTTCGCGGCATAGATGAAAAAGAAATAGGAAAACGGACACTGGAAGTGATGGAACTTCTGGATCTTGTAGAAGTCCGATTTGCAAAAGTAAAAAACTTGTCAGATTTGTGGAAACACCGGACCGCGCTGGCGCGTGCCATGATTTTGGAACCAGATGTAATTCTTATGGATGAGCCGCTTCGCAATGTAAGTCCCAAATTTCATCATCAGTTGACTCAGGAGTTGGTGGAATTGCAGGAGAGAACCGGAGTTACGATACTGTATGCGACAAAAAATGTGGAAGAAATAGCACTATTGGGGAAACGAAAAGTGATGGTGTAAAATAAAAGAAATATATTATTAAAAAGGGTTGGAATCTAGGTTTCAACCTTTTTCTATGTAATGCTTTACTTCTAGAGAAGAGTATGCTATGATATGTCCAATTCAGGAGGAAGTCTAGTCTCCGAATATTCAAGCCGTAAGGTGTTCATTTCGGCGTTTCGAATTCTGAAACAATTACCCGATATGAAAAATGTAACTTGTAAACGTAGGAAGTTCTATTGAAAACAGGTACCAAAAAAATTATAATGAGAGGAGAATTAGATGGACAAAAGAAAAATCATAGAATGGCACCCGGCATTTGAAGCATCTATTCAGATTGAATTTGAAAATGAAATTGAAAAAATGACATTTGAACCGGAACATTTATTATCGAAACAGCCAATGCGGATTGATGAATTGGTGATTAAAATTCGTGGTGAAGAAAAGATTCAAAAGAACATAGGACGGATATTCCGAAAGCACAATATTATTGAATATAAAAGCCCGGACGATTATCTGACAATCAATGATTTCTATAAAGTATATGGTTATTGTTGCTTTTATCAGTCGGATACAGAGCATGTGTGTGAAATTAAACCGGAAGAATTAACGATTACTTTTATTTGTAATCATTATCCTGTGAAAATGCTCCGGCATTTACAAGAGTTTCGCAAACTGCAAATAGAATGTGTTGAATCTGGAATCTATTATATAACAGGAGATGCATTTCCCATACAGTTACTCATTACAAAAGAGTTGGATAAAGAGGAAAACCGCTGGCTCTGTAGTCTGAGGAATGACATCACAGATAGAATGGAAATTGAAAATCTAGTGAGACAATATGAAGAAAAGAAAAACTCTAAATTATACCAGGCGGCAATGGAAGTTATCACGCGAGCAAACTGGAAGGCAATGAAGGAGGTGAAATCGAGTATGTGTGAAGCATTAAAAGAATTGATGGCAGAAGAATTTCAGGAAGTAAGAGATCAGGTAACAGAAGAAGTGACAGAACAACTCATTTGTAATGCGTATAAAAATATCGGTGATTTGGAAAAGGTTTCTGAGATACTAGGAGTACCTGTGGAAACTGTTAAGAAAGCAGTTGAAAAAGAAAAGTAAGAAAAGGTCTGACTTTTAAAAAGATTTAAGTAACAAAAGGGGAAGATTTCATAAGAAGGATTTGTGGAATCTTCCTCTTTAGGGTATTTGGTTAATATTTATAAAATAATATTTTGTGTTTTTAGCAGCTAAAATATAAGGCGTTTTGACATTTTAAATTTGAGACAGTAATTAATTAAAGGTAAAGCTTTCGTTATGAAGAGTTAGATATTCCAGTCGATGAAAAAATCAGGGAGGAGTTGAATGATATGTGTAATTTATCAGAAGGTATTGAAGAAAAGGGAATGAAAAAGGGTGAATAAATGGTTGGACATATGTCATGTGATGTGCTAATATATACATGTATACAATCTGAAAATAAAGGTAATTATTCAGAAGAATATAATTACAGGTAATCAGGAGGACTAGACATGTTGAAATTATATGACGGCGGTGCGTATCTGGTAAATGGCACCGAGATCATTACGGACGAAGCAGAAGTAAAGGCAAAGACAGGCCGTGAGGTATCCAAGGAGGAAGCCAGAACGCAGACAATGGCTTATGGAATTCTGGACGCTCATAATACATCAGGCAATATGGAGAGACTGCAGATCAAATTTGATAAGCTGACATCTCATGATATTACATTTGTCGGAATTATTCAGACAGCGAGAGCTTCCGGGCTGGAGAAGTTTCCAATTCCATATGTATTGACGAACTGTCACAACTCACTCTGCGCGGTCGGCGGAACGATTAATGAAGATGATCACATGTTTGGACTGACTTGTGCGAAGAAATATGGCGGTGTCTATGTACCGCCGCATCAGGCAGTTATTCACCAGTTTGCCCGTGAGATGCTGGCAGGCGGCGGCAAGATGATCCTTGGATCCGACAGCCATACCCGTTATGGAGCACTTGGAACGATGGCTATGGGTGAAGGCGGACCGGAACTTGTAAAGCAGCTCCTGAATAAGACATATGATATTAAGATGCCAGGTGTGATTGGAATTTATCTGGACGGAGAGCCGGTCAAAGGCGTCGGACCACAGGACGTGGCACTGGCAATTATCGGTGCAACATTTGCAAATGGTTATGTAAACAATAAAGTTATGGAATTTGTCGGACCAGGTGTGGAGAAGTTAAGTGCTGATTTCCGTATCGGAATCGATGTTATGACAACGGAGACAACATGTCTGTCTTCTATCTGGAAAACAGATGATAAGATTAAGGAGTTCTATGAGATTCACGGCAGAAGTGAAGATTACAAAGAACTGAATCCTGGTGCAGTTACATATTATGATGGTATGGTCTATGTGAACTTAAGCGAGATACGTCCGATGATCGCAATGCCATTCCATCCGTCAAATGTATATACAATCGACGAAGTGCGTAAGAATCTGAAAGACGTGCTTCACGATGTAGAGCAGAAAGCACTGGTGAGCCTGGATGGTGCTGTGGATTATTCACTTCAGGATAAAGTGATTGATGGAAAACTTTATGTGGATCAGGGAATCATCGCAGGATGTGCCGGTGGTGGATTTGAAAATATCTGCGCAGCAGCAGACATCATAAAAGGTCATTACATTGGCTCAGATGAATTTACATTTAGTGTATATCCGGCAAGTACACCAATCTATATGGAACTTGTGAAAAACGGTGCAGTTGCGGATCTTATGGAAGCAGGAACAATTGTAAAAACAGCATTCTGCGGACCATGCTTTGGAGCTGGAGATACACCGGCAAATAACGCATTTTCTATTCGCCACTCTACAAGAAACTTCCCGAACCGTGAAGGTTCCAAGCTTCAGAGTGGACAGATTGCATCCGTTGCACTTATGGATGCCCGTTCAATTGCAGCAACAGCAGCAAATAAAGGCTTCCTGACACCTGCAACAGATATGGACGTAGAATACAAGGGACAGAAATACCACTTTGACCAGAAGATTTATGCAAATCGTGTATTTGACAGTCATGGTGTGGCTGATCCGGATACAAAGATCAAGTTCGGACCGAATATCAAAGACTGGCCGGCAATGTCAGCACTTCCGAAGAATCTGGTATTGAAAGTTGTATCAGAGATTCACGATCCGGTTACAACAACAGATGAGCTGATCCCATCTGGAGAAACATCTTCTTACAGATCCAATCCACTTGGACTGGCAGAGTTTGCACTTTCCAGAAAAGATCCTGCATATGTAGGACGTGCAAAGGAAGTACAGAAAGCACAGAAAGCAATCGAAGCAGGCGAATGTCCGTTAGAGGTATTGGAAGAATTAAAACCGGTTATGGCAAAGATCCAGGAGAAATATCCGGAAGCGGGAAAAGGAAATATCGGAGTCGGAAGTACGATCTTTGCAGTAAAACCAGGTGACGGTTCAGCAAGAGAGCAGGCAGCTTCCTGTCAGAAGGTGCTCGGTGGCTGGGCGAATATTGCAAATGAATATGCGACAAAAAGATATCGCTCCAATCTGATCAACTGGGGAATGCTTCCATTTATCACAAAAGAAGACGACAAGAAATTAAGCTTCAAAAATGGCGATTATATCTTTGTACCGGAAATCAGAAAAGCAGTGGAAAACAAAGATGCAGAGATCAAAGCTTATGTAGTCGGAGATACATTGAAAGAAGTCACATTTACACTTGGAGATATGACAGACGCAGAAAGAGAGATTATTCTCAAAGGTTGTCTGATTAATTATTATAAGGGCTAAATAATCCGATAGGTAAAATTCACGTTCTATGTTCCGTTGTACTGGGAATTACGCTGAATTTTATCTTGCGCAGTATTTTCGGCGGTAATATAATTGAATAAACGAATGTAAATAAAAGGCGGCACTTATGAAAAAAAGTGACGCCTTTTTGTAACACTTGGGATATTTTTGGACTCTTATATGTAGAAGAAGTAATAATACTTTTTACACTGGGTATTGGGGAACGGCAATTGGATAAGTCAATGGAGGAGTGTGGAGAACTTCTTGAGAAAAACAAATTGAGGAGGAAAAAGAATGAAATGTGATGCAAAAGCATTTTCAAAGCTATATGAGCAGGTCTATCAAGACCTCTATCGCTACGCGCTTTGTCTGATGCGTGATCCGCATGAGGCAGAAGACGCGGTGAGTGCGGCAGTGTTATCTGCTTATGAACATATACATAAACTTCGAAAAGAAGAAGCTTTCAAGAGCTGGATTTTTACAATTTTGTCAAATACATGTAAGAAAAGATTGAAACAGGTGGCGAAAGAAGGAATACAGCAGACAGAAGATTTTTTCCCGGAAGGACAGGTGGAAGGAATTCATGAAGAAGATGTGGGACTTGCGATGGATGTGAGAAATGCATTTTTTATTCTTTCAGAAGAAGAGCAAATGATAGTCGGGCTGTCAGTGTTTGGCGGTTATAACAGTACAGAAATCGGGAAGATCCTAAGCCTGAAGCCGGGAACTGTACGGGTAAAACGAAGCCGGGCGCTGGAGAAGATGCAGTGCGTGTTGGATGGGAGGACATTTTATGAATAAGAATGAGCAGGACATGATTCGGAAAATAAAGGAAAAGTCAGAACAGGTTCCGGTGCCGAAAGCGCTTGAACCGAGACAGATTGAAGCAAAGCTTGCAGGAAAGAAGAAAAAAGTGTGGACTCCGGCGAGAATTAGTGGGCTGGCAGCCGCATGCCTGGTGCTGATCGTGGGAGTGATGGTATACCAGAATTATTTTAAAATGGAAGACTCGGCTCGAGATGATAAGATAGCAGGCAGTGATGTGACAATCAGTGACAGTACGAAAGTAGAAAGTGCGGCGGAATATAAGGATGTCTATGCATATTTGGAAAAATATAAGAAAGATCAGGAAAGAGACAGTGCATACACTTCAAGCGGGGCAAGATCATTGAATGATATAAGAGTCGATGAATCAGCTGACAGTAAGGCAAGTGGAGATGCAGCACAGAATATTGAAGAAAGCAGTACTGCAGCAGCGGACACCGGAATGGCAAGCGGTTCTTATTCTGAGACAAATGTACGTCAGGAAGGTGTGGATGAGGGGGATACAGCTAAAACAGATGGAACATACCTTTACGTGTTAAAAGATAAGAGCGATCAGATTGCCATTATAGATACCCGCGATAATCGGATGAAGCAAACGGCTACTATAACAGTGGAAGATGTTTCTGAAATCCAGGAAATGTATCTGGACATTGAGAGAAATCAATTAATCGCAGTGTGTGATGGTTATGTGGGCGGTAAATGGAATGATGATGATTATGGATATGGTCAGAGGGTTAATACGACCGCAGTAACTTATGACATTTCAGACCGGGAAAATCCAAAAGAAGTTGGCAGGGTCAGTCAGAGTGGATATTACAATTCTTCAAGAATTGCAGATGGATACTTATACTTATTCAGTGATTATTATGTAACACTTGATGGTATAACGGCGAAGAATCCGAAGTCCTATATACCACTTGTAAACGATAATCTGATCAAAGAAACAGATATCTGTCTTCCGTCCATTTCAAAGGCAGATATGTATTCAATCATCACATCCGTTTCTCTGGAAAATCCAAATGAGACAGCGCACAGTAAGGCACTTTTGGCAGACGGTGGCAATTTATATGTGAGCAACGATAATATTTATTTTTATGAAAATGTGTGGCAATATTCCGGAAAAGATGTGACGACAATCCGAAAAGTTTCTTATGAAAGTGGGGAATTGACGGCTGGGGCACAGTGCAAAATAGACGGCTATATTAATGATTCATTTTCTATTGATGAATATGATGGATATCTGAGAGTTGTAGTGACCGATGGCGACACGAACAGTGTTTATGTTTTGAATCAAGAACTGAAAGAAACCGGCTCCATCAAAGGTCTGGCAGAAGATGAGAGGGTGTACTCCGCAAGATTTATGGGAAAGGCAGGATACTTTGTAACATTTAAAGAGACGGATCCGTTATTTTCCGTTGATCTGTCGGATCCGAAAAATCCAAGGATCATAGGAGCGTTGAAGATACCTGGATTTTCAGATTATCTGCATCCGTATGGGAAAAATAAGCTACTGGGTATTGGGATGAATGTTGATGAAAAGACTATGTCAACAGATGGCGTGAAATTGACGATGTTCGATATTTCTGATCCGGAAAATGTGAAAGAGGAGCAGACTTATGTCATTGAAAATGTGTACTATACAGATGTTTCTTATGATTATAAGGCAGCTTTAGTAGATGCAGAGAAAAATCTGATTGGTTTTGCTGCAGACAGCGAAGGCGGCCGGGAGTACTATACATTTTCTTACGACGAAAAACAAGGATTTACATGTACGATGCATGAGGAAATCAATGGAAATAGTATGAGGATCACAAGAGGTATTTATATAGAAGATACGCTTTATGTTATCCAGGGAAATATTATAGAAGCGTATAGCCTGAAAGATTTCAAAAAAGTGGACGATATCATTTTGTAACATTTTTGTAACAAAATCTCGTATGTTTTTGACAATAAGACTGGTGTATGATAAACTTGTATCTGTAGAATTGTCAAAAAATTTGAGGTGAGAATATTGGATAAATATGAATATCGGGTAAAAACCGAGCAGATGCTCGAACATTACGAAAAGAAACAATTTAGAAAAGCAATGGAAATTGCCGATACAATAGACTGGAGAAGGGTGAAGAGCCCGGCAATGTTAAATACAGTAAGCGAAATCTACGAGAATAACGGGGAGTTTCAGAAGAGCCGTGATACGCTTATGATCGCATTTGACAGAGCACCGTCCAGCAGAAAGGTTGTGTATCGTCTGGCAGTACTTGCCTTGAAACTGAATGATATTAATGAGGCTTCGGACTGTTATGAGGAATTTGTAAAACTGGCACCGAGAGATCCGAATCAATTCATTTTGAAATATCGGATTTTGAAGGCACAAGGGTCCGATCTGTCAGAACAGATTTCGGCACTGGAAGAATTTAAAAAGGCAGAATATATTGAAAAATGGGCGTATGAGCTCGCAAAGCTATATCATGAAGCAGGCATGACCTCAAAGTGCCTGGAAGAATGTGACGATTTGATCTTGTGGTTCAGCGAAGGAAAATATGTATATCAGGCAATGGAATTGAAGATGAAGTACAAACCACTGACACCACTCCAACAGGAAAAGTACGATGAGTATAAAGGTGTACCGAAAAAAGAGCCTAAGAAAGCAGCGGATAAAAAACCTGAGCGAGCTGCGCTTAAGGATGTAAAGAGTATTCCACAGGATACTGTATCACTTCCAAAAGAACAGATTAAAGCAGCGCAGGAAGCAGCAGAAGCTGCGGAGGCAGAACAGCAGGAATCAGGAGCCAATACAACAGAAACTGTGGATGGTCTGGATGCAACGAGAAGAATTCCGACAGCAGAGCTTGGAGAAGCATTGAAGGCAATGGAAGAAAATGCCAAGGCAGACAAAGAAGTTCTGATAGAAGAATCGGTTTTAGAAGAACCAGTTTCAGAAGAGCCAGTTTCAGAAGAGCCGGAAGAAGCTGTTTCAGAAGAACCAGAAGTTGTAGAAATGGAAGCACCAGTCATTGAACCAATCGGAAAGGAAACTCCGGAAGAAGCTCGGAATGTCAGAGAGTTAGAAGGAATTCTTCAGCATGCGGCAGAAGGACCAAAAAAGTCTATTACGACAGTTGTGAAGGGTGCGACACTTCAAGAAGCACTGGCTAATGGTGTGGCTATGGCGAGTGGAATTAATCCGGAAGACCAGAAGAAGATGGAGGAACGAGAAGAAGAACTCCGCATTGAAGGTCAGATGAAGATTGAAGACATCTTGATGGAATGGGAAGCCAAGCAGAAGGTAAATGCTGAGGCGATCGCAAAGCAAAAAGCATCCGATGAAGAACGACTTAGAAAAGAGAGAGAAGCACTGGAAGCCCGCCGTGAGGCAGAAAGACTTGAGGCAGAGAAACGCGAGGTAGAAGAAATAGCAAGACGGAAAGCAGAAGAAAAAGCCCGTCAGGAAGCAGAAGAGAAAGCACGCCGTGAAGCGGAAGAGAAAGCTCGTCGTGAAGCAGAGGAGAAGGCTCGTCGTGAAGCGGAGGAGAAGGCTCGTCGTGAAGCGGAAGAGAAGGCTCGTCTTGAGGCAGAGGAAGCAAGAAGAAAGGCATTGCTTTCTGATGATATCAGACAGCTTGTGGAAGAGCTGGAAGATCGTGTGACAGCACAGGAGAAAGAAGAGGAAAATTTTGATATAGAAGAGGAACTGGAGCTTGCAAAAGCAGAAGGGGAATCTGTTGAAGAAGAAATTGTAGATCAGTTTATTTCAGAAGAAGAGCTGGACGATATTGTGGAAGAACCTGAAGAGTCTGAAGAAGAACCTGAAGAAGAGATTGTTGAAGCAGTTTCGGAAGAAGAGGAGACGGAGGACGAGGATTCTGAGGATGAAGATGATTTCGAAGAGGAAGAGTTTGAAGACGAAGACTTTGAGGGTGAGGACGAAGAGTTTGAAGCAGAAGATGAAGTCGACGCTGTAGAAGAAATCGAAGAAGTACAAGAAGATGAAGAAATTCCGGAAACAGAAAACCAGGATGATTCGGAAGACAATTCCGAAGACGAGGATGATTTCGAAGACGAGGAATCCGAAGAAGATGATTTTGAAGAGGAAGATGGATTCGACGAAGACGATTTTGACGAAGATGGTTTTGCAGATGAATTCCCGGAGGAAGATGAGGAAGAAGTAGAGGAATTCGATGCAGAGTGGAATGAATTCCCGGAAGATGAATCCGAGGACGAAGACGATTTCGAGGAAGAGGATGATTTCGAGGAAGAGGATGATTTCGAGGAAGAGGATGACTTCGAGGAAGAGGATGACTTCGAGGAAGAGGACGACTTCGAGGAAGAGGATGACTTCGAGGAAGAGGATGACTTTGAGGAAGAAGACGACTTTGAGGAAGAGGATGACTTCTATGAAGATGATTATGTAGAAGACGACGATTACGAAGAGGATGACTTTGAGGAAGAGGACGACTTCGAGGAAGACGATTTCGAGGAAGAGGACGACTTCGAGGAAGAGGATGATTTTGAGAAAGATGATTTTGAGGAAGACGACTTTGAAGATGAGCTTCCTGAGATTCCGGATCCGGAAGACCTTGAAGGAGACTTGGAAATTGAAGAACCATCTGAGGAAGAGATTCAGCGCAGAATTAAGAAGTCAAAAGGAAGCGGAGTTCCATTTGATACCGGATTTGTTGTAACAGGAAGATATGACTTAAGTGCAACCAGTGAGATTGGACTGAAAGCCGGACTGACAGAGGAGCAGAAGAAATTATTCTCTTACTTCGTACCGGTCAGAGGAATGAGTGAACAGATTGTTGCAGTACTTGATAATGACAGACGTGCCCAGAGAGAGGGAACTTCAAGAACCGGTAACTTAATGATCATTGGCCGTAAAGGATCTGGAAAAACAGTACTTGCAGTAGATATTGTAAAAGCAATCCAGAAACAAAGAAATCTGAAACAGGGTAAAGTTGCTATTGTTACAGGTGAATCGCTGAATAAGAAGGAACTTGGCAATATTATCCAGAAGCTTCGCGGTGGAGCGATTATCATCGAAAAGGCTGGTAAGTTGAATTCCAGAACAATCAAGGAACTGAATGCATTGATGTCAAGAAAGACCGGAGAGCTTCTCTTTGTTCTTGAAGATCAGAGAAAACCTCTGGAGAGAATTATGACAGCTAATCCGGATTTCAAAAAGAAATTCACTTCTAAGCTTGAGCTTCCGGTATTCATCAATGATGAGTTAGTAACATTTGGTCAGACTTATGCGAAGGAAAATGGATATAAGCTTGATGAAATGGGAATTCTGGCACTTTACAGCCGAATTGATGTAATGCAGCGTGAAGATCATGCGGTTACAGTTGCGGAAGTAAAAGAAATCATGGATGAAGCAATTAAACATTCACAGAAAGCAAATGTAAAGCATCTTGCAAGACGTGTATTTGGAAAATCTACGGATTCGTCAGATCGCATTATTCTGAAGGAAGAAGATTTTAAAATTTAATGATATAGTGAATGTAAGTGATGAAGCAGGGATACAATTGTAGAAAATTGTATCCCTGTTTTTTGTCTGGAATCGAGTGACATAGATTGAATTTTGTGTTCCGCTAAGGTATACTTAAGATATTGAAATCCGGATGAAATGTGAGGGAAGTTTATGGAGAAAGAATGGAAAGCTTATGAAATCGGAGAATTAGATCAGTACCTTTTCGGACAGGGAAATCACTACGAAATTTATAAGAAGCTGGGTGCACATATGGTGGACGACGAAGGGCAGGAAGGAGTTTATTTTGCTGTCTGGGCACCGAATGCGAAATCAGTGTCTGTAGTGGGGGAATTCAATGACTGGGATCGCACAAGAAACCCTATGACAAGGGCGGAATATATCGGAATTTACACATGCTTTGTACCGGGAGTAAAAGAAGGCATGATGTATAAGTTCTGCATTGAGACGATTACAGGGGAGTATCATATGAAGGCAGATCCGTATGCCAATTATGCAGAACTTCGTCCGGGTACAGCATCAAGAATAACGAATATTGAGAATTTGAAATGGACCGATAGTTCCTGGATGACTGCACGGGAAAAATGGAACCACAAAAAAGAACCAATGTCTGTATATGAGGTTCATATGGGTTCTTGGAAGAGGCACCCAGGCACAGAGGACGAGGGATTCTATACTTATCGTGAGTTTGCAAAAGAAATCACAAAGTATATGAAAGATATGGGATATACGCATGTGGAGATCATGGGAATCGCAGAACACCCATTTGATGGATCATGGGGATATCAGGTGACAGGATATTATGCGCCGACAAGCCGTTATGGAACACCGGAAGATTTTGCGTGGATGATCAATTATCTGCATAGAAATGGAATCGGTGTCATTATGGACTGGGTTCCGGCACATTTTCCAAAGGACGAGCATGGACTTGCCGAGTTTGACGGAACAGCAACTTACGAGTATGCAGATCCAAGAAAAGGGGAGCATCCGGACTGGGGGACGAAGATATTTGATCTTGGCAAGAATGAGGTAAGGAACTTCCTGATTGCCAATGCACTTTTCTGGGTGGAGCATTTCCATATTGATGGACTTCGCGTTGATGCAGTTGCTTCTATGCTGTACCTGGATTATGGAAAGAAAGACGGAGAATGGGTTCCGAACCAGTATGGAGGTAATGAGAACCTGGAGGCAGTAGATTTCTTCAAGCATCTGAACACAGTTGTACTTGGAAGAAATCCGGGTGCACTTATGATCGCGGAAGAGTCTACGGCATGGCCGAAGGTAACCGGAGATGTAGAAGACGGAGGTCTTGGATTTAGCCTTAAGTGGAATATGGGGTGGATGCACGACTTTACGGAATATATGAAGCTGGATCCGTATTTCAGAAAAGACAATCATCATATGATGACATTTGCCATGAGTTATGCGTACAGCGAAGATTACATTCTCGTACTGTCGCATGATGAGGTTGTCCATTTGAAATGTTCCATGATCAATAAGATGCCAGGACTTGGATTTGATAAATATGCGAACCTGAAAGCAGGATATGCATTTATGATGGGACACGCCGGAAAGAAATTGTTGTTCATGGGACAGGATTTTGCACAGCTTCGCGAGTGGTCAGAGGAACGTGAACTGGACTGGTATCTGTTGGAGGAGCCAGAGCATCAGGCAATTCAGTCATGGATGCGTGATTTACTCCACATGTATAAAAAGAAACAGGCACTTTATGAACTGGATCAGTCATGGGAAGGATTCGAGTGGGTCAATGCAGATGATGCATACAGAAGCATTTACAGCTTTATCCGCCATTCTAAAGATGGAAAGCATAACCTTCTGTTCGTGATCAACTTCACACCGATGGCAAGAGAAGATTACCGTGTAGGTGTTCCTAGAAAGAAGCAGTATAAGCTGATTCTGAACAGTGACGATGTGAAATATGGCGGAAATGGCGAGAAGAGACAGAACATTTATCATGCCGTGAAGAAAGAATGTGATGGAAGACCATATTCATTTGGATACAAATTGCCGCCGTATGGGGTAGCAGTTTTTGAATTTTAAAATATATAATAAGAGAGGTCAGCTCGAAAATATAACGAGAATCACTCAATGATTTTATCACCGCCTGGTGCCACTTTTATTATAGGATTTACGCCGGGAGGTGTGGAAAAGAAACAGGGAGATGGAATTTGAGTATTCCATCTCCCTGCTAAAGTTATGAATTAATTTTATTCTGCGTTTGTAGAAGTGTCGTTATCAGCATTGTTGTCGGTGCTGCCTGTATCGGTGTTGTTGTCCGTATTTTCTTCGACTGCGTCAGTGCTATCTGTATTATCGGAGTTGCCTGTATCATCGCCTCCGAACAGATCCTTGAAAAATCCTACGATTTTATCCCAGAGACCTTCGTCTTTTGCCTGATTTACGGCATCGTTTGCTTTGCTTTTTACGGCATCTAATGTGCTGTCGATGATTGCATCATTTCCGAGTGCTGCATCATCCGTATTGTTAATAATTCCACCGCCAGAACTATCCCCGCCAAAGAAGCCTTTGATGGAGGACCACAAGTTGCTGAAGAATCCTCCAGATTTCCCGTCCAGGTTGTCGAGAGTCTTTTTCAGTGCTTTGACATCGTAGTCGTACTGGGAAATAGATTCCATCAGACTTGTGATTTTCGCAAGCTGGTCATCGGTCAGTGTAATTCCCTGCTTATCGGCTGCGTCAGAAATCGCATCCTGAATATCGGACGGATCAGTCAGTTTGTCTTCAATAACGGATTCTTTGACATCGTTGATCAGATCAGATGCTGTATCCTGACCGAGATCCTTGGCGAGGTCACCGGTTGTTACCAGTTCTTCTGTTGCAGTTGCTTTCTGGTCTTCGGAAAGTTCTTTTCCACTGGCTTTTTCGTAAGCCATCATAATACCTGTCAGTGCACCGGTTCCGGATACTTCAATTGGAGATCCGGCAACAACGTTACAGTTCTCAACGCCGGAAGTCAAAAGTGTACTGGCGATCATAGAACTTGTTACAAATGTCAGGTTTGCGACTTTTACCTGAATTCCGCCACTGTCTGTCGGCTCAACATAAGAACAGCTATATGTTCTTGTACCAATCTGGGATTCGGTCGCGATCCCTTCCATATATTTTCTTTCGTCTGTGTTCGTGACTTCGATCGTGTCTACCTGATCGGCGGAAGTACCGAAGTATTTGTACATAGAAGCTTTCTGCTCGTCGGATAAGTTTGCTCCGAGAGTGACTACTTTTGCGCTGTCAGCCAGGGCAGTTACCGGCAGGCTTACAGATGCCAGAATTATTGCCAGGCTAAACGGCAGAACCCTTTTTAATTTTTTCATACTCATAATTATCCTGTGGTGTCAGACGCCACATCTCCTTTCTGTACCCCCAATAATAGCATACTTGTGTAAAAGTAAAAAGTAAAAAATTCTTAACTATTTCGAAAGATTTTGTTACGGCTTGTGTACATCTGTGGACTAAGACAGGATTTCCAGCATTCTGGATTCAAATGTGTGTTCATCCACCATTCCACCCATGACACCGACTGCCTTTTTATCTTTGAAGAGAACAAATGTCGGGACGATTTCCGGAGCATATTCTGCGGCGAGTACTGCAGATTCTTCAATTTCGACTTCGCAGAACTTGATCTTTCCGGCGTATTTCTTTTCGATATCCTCCACGACCGGCTTCATCATGGCACATTTCCCGCACCAGATAGCGTAGAACATAACGACGACCGGGAGAGAGGTATCTTTTACTTCTATTTGAAAATTTTTTGCAGTTAAATGTAACATCAAATCAACCTTTCTGATCAGTGCCTTCGGCAGTCAGAACCGTGGTTCAGAATATCATATACTTCTTTCAGGGATTTTCTGAAACAATTGATCCACCTGTGCAGACACCGATTTCGATAAGTGTATTCAAAAAACTTTTGTCGGAAGTTTTTTTTGTTATGACAATTTCGGCTCATGGCGAACAGACTCCGAAGGCTTTCTCATTAATAATATATGCGCTGTAGCGCTAAGAAAGTCACAGCAGACATCTTCTTTTAGCAATGAGCTTGCAAATCGGGTGATCCATGGATGAAAATTTCTCTTCATATTCTGTCATAATATTTCCAACGTTCATAATTTCATCATGGTGCAGGTCATAAGTACACTCGGAAATGCCCCATGTTTCGGATTCCCCTAAAGACTCAACAGAAAAATCAAAAAGATCACGGTTATCTGTCTTGAATTCTACCTGTCCGTCCTGGGCAAGCACCTTGTCGTAACGTGCAAAAAATTCCGGTGATGTGAGGCGCCTTCTTGCATGGCGGGCTTTCGGCCATGGGTCGGAGAAATTCAGATAGATCCGGTCAACTTCATTTTCAGCGAACACATTTGCTATGTCCTGTGCGTCCATACAAATGAAGCGAATGTTTGGCAGAGTGCTTTCGTTTTCTTCTATATATATGTTTAACTTTTCCACAGCACGGAGAAGGACGCTTGTGTAGCGCTCGATTCCGATGTAGTTGATCTGTGGATTCTTCTGAGCCAGTGCCATGAGAAAACGGCCTTTTCCCATGCCGATTTCAATGTGGACCGGGTAGTCATTCTGGAATACATCAGATGCCCAGTGACCACGGAATTCTTCCGGAGTCTCGATAACCTGACTGCACTCTTTTAACACGCCTTCGGCGCGGGGTATATTTCTAAGTCGCATATATGCTCTCCTTATTTGTTGTATTTCTTTATTTGCAAACTTCCCAAATCCGGGAGATTCTTGCCTTGCCTTAGTTTACAGGCTTTGGCAAAAAAAGTCAAACTCAATGGTGTATAGCGGTCATATCTATATCATATTGCCGAAAGCAATATGCGTAACGACTAAAATTTTTCTGAAAAACACAAATAATTTGTGCAAATTTTCAACATGTTAAGGAGAAGGTATATAAAACGGGAGGAAAGTGACTAAATTTTGGACAAATGAAAAAACTCAAATAAGAGAATATGCTTAAAAAATTGTCAAATAAAGTAATTGTTAAGAAAAAAAGAAATGATTGACATTTAAAAAACAGGAGAGTAAAGTAATCACGAAATTTGAAGAAGAAAGGGAGGGAGTCATACGGAGAAATTAACAGAGAGTCTGTTGGAAGAGCTGAATTGTGATACAGCATTTACCATTCCGTTATTCGGGGGAATTAAGATTAGTGAGTCCGTGGCGGTCACATGGATCATTATGGCTGTAGTTGTATTGCTGTGTGTCATATTCGTAAGGAATCTCAGTGTAGAGAATCCGGGGAAAGCTCAGCTTTTATTGGAATCCGCAATCGGAAAAGGAGTGGACTTCTTTGAAGATGTTATGGGCAAAGAAAACCGAAGATATATCCCATATCTGATCACGGTGCTGATCTATATCGGAATTGCCAATATCATTGGATTGTTTGGGTTTAAACCGCCGACAAAGGATCTGAATGTCACAATAGCGCTGGCTGTTATGAGTATGTGTCTGATCGAGTATTCCGGAATACATAAAAACGGATTAAAACACTGGGTCAAACATTTTGCAAAGCCGGTTCCGTTCGTCGCACCGATCATGGTACTGGAGATTGTAATCCGTCCATTGTCCTTGTGCATGCGACTGTTCGGTAATGTACTGGGAGCATTTGTAATCATGGAGCTTTTAAAAATAGTAGCTCCGGCGATTATACCAATCCCGTTTAGTTTTTATTTTGATATATTTGATGGATTCTTACAGGCTTATGTATTTGTATTTCTGACGGCGCTGTTCATGAATGAGGAACAGGAGTAAAGCCGGAAGATAAGACGAACAGACTTAAAAGGGATTTAAGAAAACATTTTTAGACAAGAAGAAAAGGAGATTAAGATTATGTTAGTAGCAATTGGAGCAGGTATCGCAGTTTTAACAGGTTTAGGAGCAGGTATTGGTATTGGTCTTGCAACAAGCAAGGCAGTAGACGCTATCGCAAGACAGCCAGAGGCTGAGTCAAAGATCAGCAAGAACCTGATTCTTGGTTGTGCCCTTGCAGAGGCAACAGCTATTTATGGATTTATCATCGGTCTTCTGATTATCCTGATGCTGAAATAATTAGCAGTTCGTAAAGAAGCAGGAGAAAAGAAGAAAGGCAGGTGGGAAAAGGTGATAAAAGTAGATTTGAGCCTTCTCTGGACCATAATAAACCTTGTAGTCTTTTATCTATTACTGAAGAAATTCCTGTTCAAACCAGTTATGGGGATCATGGAAAAGCGTGAGCAGATGATTGCCGACGGACTGAAAAATGCAAGTGACAGACAGGAAGAGGCAGAGTCTCTGAAAAAAGAGTATGAGTCAGCTCTTTCCGGTGCAAAAGAGGAGTCGGTTAAAATCGTTGAAAATGCCCGTGTAGAGGCTAAGAGACAGTCAGATGAGATTCTTGCAGATGCGGACAGAAGAGCAGATGCCACGATCGAACGTGCCAGAAAGACCATCGAGACTGAGCGAAAGCAGGCATTGGATGGCGTTGAGACACAGATTGCAGGACTTGCAATGCAGGCAGCCAGAAAGATTGTAGATGAAGAGACAAGAAAACAAGGAAATCAGGCGATTTATGATCAGTTTTTGGAAAGCGTAGGTGACGCTCATGACGGCAAAGACGAGTAATACAGTAAAGTTCGTTCAGCCGGCAGCAAAGCGCTATGCAAGAGTTCTGTACGAACTGGAAATTCCGAAAGCAGATATTGAGAAAACAAAAGAAATCTTCTGTCAGGTACCGGAAGTATATGAAGTACTGTTAAATCCGGTAATTACGGCAAAGAACAAATACAGTGTTATCGAACAGATATTTCCAAAGTCTATTTGTAATTTCCTGAAGGTAACATGCGAGAACCAGAGAATGGGCATGCTTTGGGACATTTTCGAAAGCTATGATAAATATTGTGAGGAGCAGCAGCAAGTTATGACTGCGACTTTAATATGTGTAGACGAGCCAGACGAAGAGCAGGCTGAGAAGATGAAAACATTTATTATGGATAAATATCATAAATCGAAGGTAAATCTGGAGGTCGAAAAAGACCCGTCACTGCTTGGAGGATTTATCCTGAGAGCGGGCAGTGATGAATATGACTGGAGCATTCGTGGAAGAATGAACCGGTTAGAACAAAAATTGACCTGGAGGTGAACGTAAGTGAGTTCAATCAATTCAGATGAAATTATTTCAATTCTGAAAAGTGAAATAGAGAATTTTGATGAGATCAGTAAAGACAGCGAAGTCGGAACTGTTGTAACAGTCGGAGATGGAATCGCTACCATTTACGGAATCGATCATGCAATGTACGGCGAGATCGTTACCTTCGAAAATGGTCTGAAGGGTATGGTACAGGATATCCAGAAAGACGAGATCGGATGTATCTTATTTGGATCAGATACAGGAATCAAAGAAGGAACAAAGGTTGCACGTACAAAGAAAAAAGCCGGAATCCCGGTAGGAGATAAATTTATCGGAAGAGTTATCAATGCCCTTGGTGCACCAATCGACGGTGCCGGAGAGATTGAGGCAGATGATTATCGCCCGATTGAAAATGAAGCACCTGGAATCATTGACAGAAAATCCGTCAGCGTTCCTATGGAGACAGGAATCCTTTCTATCGATTCCATGTTCCCAATCGGACGTGGACAGAGAGAGCTGATCATCGGTGACAGACAGACTGGTAAGACATCTATCGCAACAGATACAATCTTGAACCAGAATGGAAATGGAGTGATCTGTATCTATGTTGCCATCGGTCAGAAGGCATCAACGATTTCAAAAGTTGTAAATACATTTAAGACATCAGGAGCTATGGATCACACCATCGTATTAGCATCAACAGCAAGCGACTGTGCGCCGCTTCAGTACATTGCTCCTTATGCGGGAACTGCACTGGCAGAGTATTTTATGTACAAAGGAAAAGATGTACTGATCGTTTATGATGATCTTTCCAAACACGCAGTTGCGTACCGTGCATTGTCACTGTTACTTGGTAGATCCCCTGGACGTGAGGCTTATCCTGGAGACGTATTCTATCTGCATTCAAGACTTCTGGAGCGTTCCAGCCGTCTGAGTGAGGAAAAAGGTGGCGGATCTATCACGGCTCTTCCAATCATCGAGACACAGGCCGGAGATGTATCTGCATATATTCCGACAAACGTTATTTCCATCACAGATGGACAGATTTTCCTGGAAAGCAGTTTGTTCTTCTCAGGAATGCGTCCGGCGGTCAACGTAGGATTGTCTGTATCTCGTGTAGGTGGAGATGCACAGACAAAGGCTATGAAGAAGGCAGCAGGAAGTCTTCGTATCGATCTGGCCCAGTATCGTGAGATGGAAGTCTTCACACAGTTCAGTTCAGACCTTGATGATGCAACGAAAGAACAGCTGGAATATGGCAGCGGACTGATGGAGCTTCTGAAGCAGCCGCTTGGAAAACCAATGTCACTGGCAGATAAAGTTATTACACTTTGTGCTGCAAGACATAAAGTCATGCTTGGAATTCCAACTGCAAAAGTAAAAGGATTCCAGATGGATATGTTAAGTTACTTTGCAAGTGCACATCCGGAAATCGCAAGAGAAATCGAGGAGACAAAGGATCTGTCTAAAGAGTTGTCCCAGAAGATCGTGGAGATTGCAGAGGAATTCAAAAAGAGCAGGTGTTAATGTATGGCAAATATCAGAGAAATACAGACACGAATTAACAGTGTAAAAGATACGATGAAAATCACCAATGCCATGTACCTGATCTCTTCTACAAAAATGCGTCAGGCCAGAAAAAAACTGGCAGATGCAGAGCCGTATTTTTATAAATTACAGGCTGAGATTGCCAGAATCCTGCGTCATATGCCGGAAGTGAGCAACCAGTATTTTGACAGTAGGGAAGAAATTCCGAAAGAAGAACGGAAAATCGGATCTGTAGTTATTACCGGTGATAAAGGACTGGCAGGAGCTTACAATCACAATGTAGAAAAAGCAGAAGAGGAAATCATGAAAATGCCGGGACACCACAAATTGTTTGTCGTAGGTGAGCTTGGAAGACATTATTTTGTAAGTCAGGGACATGAGATTGAACAAAATTTCCAATATACTGTGCAGAAACCGAACCTGAGCAGAGCCAGAATTATTTCTGAGACATTGATGGAACAGTTTAATAATGGCGAGCTGGACGAAGTGTATGCTGTCTATACGCGAATGGAGAATTCTATGGTATCTGAGGTGGAGACTGTAAAGCTGCTTCCGCTTGAGAGAAGTGCATTCGGAGAGGACAGCATTCCGGCAAACTTAAGGCGTGAGGCGATTCAGCTATATCCGTCTGTCGAGAGCGTCATGGACAATATCGTACCGAATTATGTAACCGGAATGATTTACGGTTGTTTGGTCGAGGCGTATGCAAGTGAGCATAATGCCAGAATGACGGCTATGAAGTCAGCGACAGACAGTGCTGAGGCAATTATCAAAGATTTGTCTATTGCTTATAACCGGGCAAGACAGGCAGCCATTACGCAGGAAATCACAGAGGTATGCGCAGGTGCGAAGGCACAGAAACGGAAAAGGAAGTGAGAACAGATATGAATAAAGGACGAATTGTACAGGTCATGGGTCCTGTTGTCGATGTTTTATTTGAAGACGGAGAGCTTCCGAATATCAAAGATGCCCTTGAGGTAGATAACGGAGACAAGACTTGTATTATGGAAGTTGCACAGCATCTGGGAAACAGCGAAGTACGTTGTCTGATGCTGGCTGCAAGTGAAGGACTTCACAAAGATATGGAAGTCCGTGCAACTGGAAGCGGTATCAAAGTTCCAGTTGGAGATCAGACACTTGGACGTCTGTTCAATGTGCTTGGTCAGACCATCGATGATGGAAAAGAAATAGAGAAAGATGCAGAGCGCTGGGAAATCCACAGACAGGCGCCTACATTTGAAGAGCAGAGTCCTGCTGTCGAGATCCTTGAGACAGGTATCAAGGTCATCGACCTTCTTGCACCATATGCAAAAGGTGGTAAGATTGGTCTGTTCGGAGGAGCCGGAGTTGGTAAGACTGTACTGATTCAGGAGCTGATCCGAAATGTAGCAACAGAGCATGGTGGATATTCTATCTTTACAGGTGTCGGAGAGCGTTCCCGTGAAGGAAATGACCTCTGGACAGAGATGAAAGCGTCTGGCGTACTTGAGAAGACCGCTTTGGTATTTGGTCAGATGAACGAGCCGCCTGGAGCTCGTATGCGTGTCGCTGAGACAGGACTTACAATGGCTGAGTATTTCCGTGACAAAGAACATCAGAACGTGTTGCTCTTTATTGATAACATTTTCCGATTCACACAGGCTGGATCTGAAGTTTCCGCCCTGCTTGGACGTATGCCATCAGCCGTAGGTTATCAGCCGACACTGGCAACAGAAATGGGTGAATTACAGGAGCGTATTGCTTCTACAAAGAATGGTTCTGTCACATCCGTTCAGGCAGTCTATGTACCGGCCGACGACCTGACAGACCCTGCACCGGCAACAACATTTGCACATCTGGATGCAACAACCGTACTTTCACGTAAGGTTGTTGAGCAGG
>OLRJ01000363.1_pt1 | contig 47151 bp, 50 predicted proteins | sample 1672741 | NCBI WGS metagenome assembly OLRJ01 (sample SAMEA3136719, study PRJEB25190) | human gut metagenome | biome: human gut; feature: human-associated habitat; material: faeces | place: Austria | collected 2013 | reverse complement strand
TGTGAAGGGGCATATTTATGTAATCGGAATGGGACCGGGAAAACGGGCCGGCATGACGGCGGAAGCCGCAGAGGCGGTGAACGCCTGTGATGTCATCGTGGGCTACACGGTCTACGTGGAGCTGATTCGGACGTCCTGGCCGGAGAAAGATTTTTTTACCACCCCCATGAGACAGGAAATCGCCCGGTGCCGGAAGTGCTATGAGCTGGCGGAAGCGGGAAAAACCGTGGGGCTGGTGTGCAGCGGAGATGCGGGCATTTACGGAATGGCGGCGCCCATGTTGGAGCTGCAGCGGGAATATCCCGAAGCGGAAGTGACGGTGATTCCGGGCACCACGGCGGCCAACAGCGGGGCGGCGGTGCTGGGGGCGCCCTTGAACCACGATTTCTGCGTGATTTCCCTCAGCGACCTGCTGACCCCGTGGGCGGTCATCGAACGGCGGATTCGCTGCGGCGTGCAGGGGGATTTTGTCATGGCCATCTACAATCCCTCCAGCCGAAAGCGGGCGGACTATCTGCAGAAGGCGGCGGATATCATGCTGGCGGCCGGAGCGGAACCGAACCGGGCCTGCGGTTACGTGGAGAACATCGGCCGGGAGGGAACCCGGGCGGTGACCTGCACGCTGGCGGAGCTTCGGGAGGCGAAGGTGAACATGTTCACCACGGTGTACGTGGGGAATTCCCGGAGTTTTATCCGGGGCGGAAAGCTGATTACCCCTAGGGGGTATGAGTTGTAAGGAGTGAAGATGAAGAGAGTGCTGATCTACGGCGGTACCACGGAGGGACGGCGGCTGGCGGAAAAGCTGGCGGAAGCGGGGATCCCTTCCCTGGTGCTGGTGGCAACGGAATACGGGGAGCAGATGATGGCGCCGGGGGAGAAGTCCGGCCGGATTCAGGTGCTGCAGGGGCGTCTGACGGCGGCGGAGATGACAGCGCTGTATGAGCGGGAACAGCCGGCGGTCATCGTGGATGCCACCCATCCCTATGCGGAGGCGGTGAAAAAAAATATTCGGGAAAGCCGGGAGGGTTTCCGGCAAATCCCGTACTATCGGGTCTGCCGAAATCCGGAGGTGCCGGAGGAACGGGAAGATGCCAGGTATTTTGATTCCACCGCGGACTGCGTCCGGGCACTGCGGTCTGCTGCCGGAAACATTCTCCTCACCACCGGAAGCAAAACCCTTTCAGAATTCTGCCGGTATCCGGATCTTCGGGAGCGGCTGTACGTCCGGGTGCTGCCCAGCGTGGAAAGCTTGGAAATCTGTGGGGAACAGGGAATTCGGGGGGACCGGATCATCGCCATGCAGGGTCCCTTCTCCGAGGAAATGAATCGACAGATGCTGCAGGAGACGCATTCCGAAATCCTGGTGATGAAGGAAAGCGGCCGAACCGGCGGAGAAGCCGCTCGAATTCAGGCGGCGGAGAAGGCGGGGGCGACGTGCTTTATCATTCGCCGGCCTCGTGCCGCAGAGGAAGGACTTTCCTTGGAGCGGGTGTTCTCGGAAATTCGAGAACGGTTCCCATGGGAAGATATTTCCCGGGCGGCGGGGGACGAAGGGTCCGACAAAACCCGATTGAAGGTGGTGCTGGTGGGCATCGGCATGAACGGAGAACGCCATCTCACGCCGGAGGCCCGGCGGGCGCTGGACCGGGCGCAGGTGCTTTTCGGGGCGCCCCGCATGCTGGAATCCTTTGCCGGAAATTACAAAAAGTATCCCTTCTATACGAGGGACCGCATCCTGCCGGTTCTTTCGGAGCTTCAGGAGACGTCTCGAGAAGAGACGGTTTGTGCGGGGATCCTCTTTTCCGGGGATACGGGATTCTACAGCGGATGCCGCAACCTGGTTCCGGCATTAAAGAAGCTGGACGGAGCGGAGGTGAAAGTGCTTCCGGGCATTTCTTCTGTCTCCGCCTTAGCGGCGGCGGTGGGAATCTGCTGGCAGGACGGAAAGATTCTCAGCACCCATGGAATTCCGGAAGAAGACTGGATACCGGAATTCCTGGATGGGGCAGCACACCGAGAGAAAACCTTCCTGATTACTTCCGGTGCGAAGGACGTACAGCGGATGGGACAGCTGCTGGCGGAGCGGCATCGGGAAAACTGCATCTGCCACATCGGATGCAATCTGGGAATGGCGCAGGAACAGATTCTCCGGCTACCTCCGGAGGCGTGCAAGAATTTCGAAGAACCGGGGTTGTGCACGGTGCTGGTGGAGAATCCGGAACCGCAGCCTCGCCGGCTCACCCCGGGAATGGGGGATGATGTTTTTATCCGGGAGAAGGTGCCCATGACCAAAGAAGAGGTGCGGGCGCTGTCCATTTGCAAGCTCCACCTCACCGCACCGGCGGTGGTGTACGATATTGGCAGCGGCAGCGGTTCGGTGTCAGTGGAGCTGGCCGGGCTGGATCCGTCAGTGAAGGTGTACAGCATCGAGGTGAAGGAGGATGCGTACAATCTGACCTGCCGGAATGTTGAGAAATTTGGCTTTGCCAACGTAACAGCGGTCCGGGGAGCCGCCCCGGAATGCCTGGAATCCCTGCCGGATCCCACCCACGTCTTTATCGGCGGCAGCGGTGGGTACCTGGAGGAGATTCTGGTGCACCTGATGAATCGAAAGAGAACGATTCGGGTGGTGCTGAACACCGTTACGCTGGAAACTCTGGCGGAGGCTTCCCGGCTGATGGAAAAGTACGAGCTGGAGGGGGAAATCTGTCAGGTGCAGGTGAGCCGAAGCCGGAAGGCGGGGGCGTATCACTTGATGCAAGGGCAAAATCCGGTGAATATCATTTCCTTTGATCTTCTGCCGGGGGATAAGAACTGAGATTGCAAAAGGGGAAAAACCATGAAATATCCAAGAATTGTCATCGCTGCCACCGGCAGCGGGAACGGAAAGACGACGGTGACCTGCAGTCTGCTTCGGGCATTGCAGCAGCGGGGCGTGTCGGTATGTTCCTTTAAGTGCGGGCCGGATTACATCGATCCCCTGTACCACCGAAACGTCATCGGGGTACCGACGGGAAATCTGGACCTGTTTTTTACGGATGAAAAGCGGACGCGGAGTATTTTTTGCCGGGAATTCGCCGGAGAGGTGGCGGTCGTGGAAGGGGTGATGGGCCTGTACGATGGGCTGGCCGGGATAAAAAGAGAGGCGTCCACGTATCATATGGCGGAGGCGTTGGACGCGCCGATTATCCTGGTGACAAACGGCTTCGGAAAAGGACGTTCTGTTATTGCGGAATTGAAAGGCTTTCTGGATTTTGACAGGAGCAAACGAATCGCCGGCGTGATTCTGAACCGAGTATCCGCTACATTCGGCGAGATTCTCGTGCCGGCTATCGAAGAAGAGCTGGGAATTCCCGTGCTGGGCTGCCTGCCCAACCGGAAAGACGATTTCTTCCGCAGCCGATACCTGGGGCTGGTGCTTCCCGATGAGGTGAAGGACTTTCGAGAGCAGCTGCAGAACCAGGCAACGCTTTTCCAGCAACACGTGGACGTGGGTCGGATTCTGGAAATTGCCCGGGGGGCGAAAGAATTTCCGAAAGAAGAGGGGACTATGGATGCCTGGATTGGGAAAGACCTGTACCGAGAACGGTGGAAACCCCTCCGAATCGGCGTGGCTCGAGATGAAGCCTTCTGCTTCTATTACCGGGAGAACCGAGAGATGCTGCAGGATCTGGGTGCGGAATTGGTGGAATTCTCCCCTATGGCGGAGGAACACCTGCCGAAGGATATTTCCGGACTGTGGTTCGGCGGCGGTTACCCGGAACTGCACCTGGCGGCGCTCAGCGAAAACCGCCGCTTAATCGATGAGATACGAGCATTGGCCCGGGAGGGGATTCCCATCCGCGGGGAGTGCGGCGGCTTCATGTACCTGGGGGACTCTATCGAAGACGCGTCGGGACGGGTCTGGCCTATGGCGGGCATCCACCCCGGGCGGAGCTTTCACAGCGAGGGACGCCGCCGGTTCGGGTATGTGACGCTGACCTCTCATGAGACCGGTGCGGTCATCCGAGGCCACGAATACCACTATTACGACTGCGACGATAACGGAACCGCCTACACGGCGGAGAAGCCGGTGACGGGCAAACAGTGGAAGTGCATCGTGAAGAACGGCGCCCAGCAGATGGGCTTCCCACATTTATACTACCCGTCCAACCCGGAATTTGCGAAAGCCTTCGTCCGGGAATGCCGCCGGTGGGCAGAGGAGCGTGAGCAGAAATGAAAAATTCCTTTTATTACTTCGAAAACCGGGACTGCCAATACTATCCCTGCCACAAGGGAATGGCGGAAATGAACTGCCTGTTCTGTTACTGCCCCCTGTATTTCCTTCCGGATTGCCCCGGAAAGCGGGTGCAGATTGAACGGGACGGGAAGGTGATTCTGAGCTGCATGGACTGCGATTACCCACACCGCCCGGAGAATTACGGCGAGATGATGAAGCTCCTTCAGAAAGCTATTCGGGAGCGATAGAGAGAAATGAAGGGGAGGACGATGGAGATTCATAAAAAAAATATTTCCGCCGCGGCGGTATTGTCCGGCCAAATTACCGTTCCAAAGGTGTCGCAGGAGTGGCGCAAGGAGATTCAAGGGGAATGGGACCGAATTGCGAAGCCCCTGGGCAGCTTCGGCAAGCTGGAGAAAATTCACACCGCCATCGGTGCCATCCAGCAGCGCCGGGTGCCGGACCTGGATCGTATGGAACTGTTGGTGTGCTGCGGCGACCACGGAATTGTGGAAGAAGGGGTGAGCCAGTCCGGGCAAGAAGTGACGGCCATCTGCGCAGAAAATATCGGAAAGGGCCAAAGCTGTGCCGGCATATTGGCGGCAGCGGCCCATGCAAAAATTCGAGCCATCGATGTGGGCATTCATGGCCCGGGGCCGGTGCCGGGAACGGAGTTCCGGCGGGTGGCCGATGGAACGAAGAATTTCCTAAAGGAACCGGCCATGAGCCGGGCACAGTTCCGCACCGCGCTGCAGCTGGGACTGGATCTGGCGGCGGAGTGCCGAGAAGCCGGCGTACGGGTGCTGGGTGTGGGCGAGATGGGCATCGGAAATACCACTTCTGCGGCGGTGCTGGCCGGAAGAATGTTGGGACTTTCGGCGGAGACGGTAACCGGGCGCGGGGCCGGGCTGGATGGGGCCGGACTGCAGCGCAAGAGAAAGGTTATTGCGGCGGCACTGAAAATGCCCGACGTGAGCTCGGACGTGGAAGCCATATGGTGCCGGTTTGGCGGCCTGGAGCTGACGGCGATGATGGGGATCATCCTGGGGGGTGGCCTTCATGGCATTCCGGTGGTGCTGGACGGACTGCTGAGCCTGGTATCTGCGGAAGCTGCGGAACGATTGGTTCCGGGAATTCGGGAATACATGATTCCCTCCCATATCAGCCGAGAACCGGCGGCTCGACTTCTGACGGAGAGTCTGGGACTGGAACCGGTGCTGGATGCGGGCATGGGTGCCGGAGAAGGCGTCGGTGCGGTGATGATGATGTCCCTGCTTCGGGATGTGAACCGGGTGTACCGGGAGGCGAAGCGGTTCGACGGATACGGCATGGAACCCTATACCCGCTATGAAGAGTAAGAGATTCGCAAGGAGGACGGAAGGATGATGGTATTGGTAACCGGCGGCAGCGGCAGCGGAAAATCTGCTTTTGCGGAGGAGCAGGCTCTTTCCTTTGGAAACCCCAATGCCTATTACGCCGCCACCATGGAGGTGATGGATGGAGAATCCCTTCGCCGGGTGGAGCGGCATCGGCAGATGCGGGAAGGAAAGGGATGGATTACCCTGGAGCAGCCGCGGGACATTGAAGACATCACCGGACGCATTCGGAGCTACGATTCTGTGGTTTTAGTGGAATGCCTCACCAACCTGGTGGCCAACGAAATGTATCGGGGGGACGAAGAGTGTGAGAATCTGAAGGAATGCATCGAAAAAATCACCGGGGAGATTGCCACTGTGGCGGATTCGGTGGAAAATCTGGTGGTGGTCACCGGAGATGTTTTTGACGATGGAGTATCCGCTGCACCGGCGCTTCGGAACTATCTGCAGGTCCTGGGCAATGTGAACCGGGAGCTGGCCGCAATGGCGGACGAAGTGGTGGAAGTGGTGGTGGGAATTCCCGTCTATTTGAAAGGAGATCGCGCGCGTGAAAATAGCATCTGTTTTTAAATCCGTGACGGTGGCTTTTTCCATGTATTCCCGGATTCCCATGCCCCGGTTTCGCTGGGAAACGGAGGATATGCGGTACCACCTGTGCTTCTTTCCCTGGGTGGGAGGCGTGATCGGCATCTTGGAATACCTGTGGTTTCTCGGAGTCGCGCGCTTTGAAATCGGTCCGACGGCGGCCGCACTCATCGCACTGAGCATTCCCATTCTGGTGACCGGCGGCTTCCACCTGGATGGGTTCATGGACACTTGCGACGCCCTGTCCTCCTGGCGCACCCGGGACGAGCGGCTGCAGATTCTGTCGGATCCCCACATCGGGGCATTCTCGGTGATTCGGTTGGCATTGTTCGGACTGATCTACGGGGCGGCGCTGTCGGAACTGACGGCGGAAGGCCGAATTCTGTGGATGGGGTCCTTTTTCCTCTCTCGCTGCCTCAGCGGGTACACGGTGGTCGCCTTTCCAAAAGCGAAGAAAACCGGGCTGGTCCGAACGGAATCGGATACCGCGGCTCGAAGGACTGCGTGCATCCTTCTGCTGCAAGGAGGGCTTTGCATCGCCTGGATGATGTGGCGGTCTCCGGCGGCCGGCGGCACGGTGCTGGCGATTGCCCTGCTGGGAACCCTTCATTACCGCCGCTTCTGCGGTACTAAATTCGGCGGCATCACCGGTGATTTGGCGGGCTGGTTCCTGTGCCGCATGGAACTGGCCATGGTGCTGGGCCTTTGGGCGGTCGGCATCCTTACCGGAATTTTCTAAGGAGAGTGAAACATGAAACTGATTATCGGCGGATACGCCCAAGGTAAAAGCAAATACGGGGAAGCCCGCTTTCCCGGCCATATTCTCTATGACGAGGCGAATTTCTCTCTGCTGTACCGGGAAGCGCCCGGCACCGGAATCCGGATTAATCACCTGCACCGGATTATCCGGGAGAAGCTGGAAGCGGGACAAACGGAAGAGGAGATTCTCCGGGAAGTGGAAGGAATCGCCCGAAACCATCCGGACTGCGTATTTATTTCCGACGAAATCGGCAGCGGCATCGTGCCCATGGATCCCCTGGACCGCCGGTGGCGGGAAGTGACCGGTCGGATCCTCATCCGAATTGCGGCGGAATCCGACGAAGTGATTCGGCTGTTCTGCGGAATTCCTCAGGTGATTAAGAAAGAACTTCCTGCAGTGCGTCACATCTTCCTGATTCGCCACGGGGCCACCCCTGGAAATCTGGAGCATCGATACATCGGAAGAACCGACGAATCCCTGTCGGAAACGGGGCGGTGGGAAATCGAAAGGCACTGCTATCCAATCTGCGATGCGGTGTTCTGCAGTCCCATGTGGCGCTGCCGGGAGACCGCCGAGTTGATCCATCCGGCACGAATACCGGTGGAAGTGGCGGATTTCCGGGAGACGGATTTCGGCCGCTTTGAGGGGCATACCTACCAAGAGCTGCAGGACGATCCCGCATATCGGCACTGGCTTCGGACAGAGGGGGCCATTCCCTTCCCCGACGGGGAAAGCCGGGAGAAGGTCCGGGAACGGGTGATGGAAGGCTGGCAAAAAATGCTGCAGGAAGCCGCGGACCGGGAAAACATCGCCCTGGTGATTCACGGCGGCACCATCATGACTCTTCTGTCGGAACTCTTCGGCGGAAACTATTACGACTATCAGGTTAGAAACGGAGAAGGATATTCATTTGATGTATCACGGGACGGCATTTGCAGCGGGCTTCGTGCTCGATCTTATTCTGGGGGATCCGGAGACATGGAACCATCCGGTGCGGCGAATCGGTAACCTCATTCAGAAATTAACGGATTTTTTTCTGAAGCGAGGAGACGGGATTTCCGATTCGGCCGTCCGGGCTCGGGTAAAAAGAAAATACGGACGACTCCTGGTGGCGGCGGTTCTCCTGATCAGCGGCGGGGGGACGGCCTTGCTTCTGGTGGGCACGTACACACTGCATCCTTGGGCGGGCTGCGTCCTGGAGGGCTGGCTCACCTACCGATTGCTGGCGGCCCGGAATCTCCGGGATGCGTCCATGCGGGTATACCGCGCCCTTCAATCCGGTTCGCTGAAGGATTCCCGGTATGCGGTATCCATGATTGTGGGCCGGGACACCACCGTGCTGGATGAAACCGGTGTGACCAAAGCCGCGGTGGAAACCGTGGCGGAGAACACCTCCGACGGGGTCATCGCCCCGATGCTGTACATGGCCCTGGGAGGACCGGTGCTGGGCATGATGTACAAAGCCGTCAATACCATGGATTCCATGGTGGGCTATCGAAACGAAAAATACATGGATTTCGGAAGAGCCGCCGCCCGGCTGGACGATGGGGTGAATTTCATTCCCGCCCGAATCAGCGGCCTGTTGATGGTGGCGGTGGCGTTTCTGATGGGATTTTGGAATCGGCTTCGCGGCTTCGAACAAATATACAGCGGCCGCCGGGCCTTCCGAATCTTCCTTCGGGATCGACGAAAGCATGCCAGCCCCAATGCGGCACATACCGAAGCCGCCTGCGCCGGCGCGCTGGGTGTTCAGCTGGCGGGAAATGCCCGGTACTTCGGCCGGGTGGTGGAAAAACCAACCTTGGGAGAGAATCTACGGCCGGTGGTGCCGGCGGATATTCTCCGGGCGAACCGGTTGATGCTGGGTACGGCGGTGCTGTGTGAATGCATCTGCCTGGGAACGATAGGACTGTTACTTTAAACAAAGGAGGGATTCGTGCACGGAGGAAATATATACGGGAATGAAATTGAATATGATTTTTCGGTAAATCTGAATCCATTGGGACCGCCGAAATCGGTGCAGGACGCTCTGGCGGCGGCACTGAATCACGTGGAGGAATACCCGGATCCGGAGTATCGGGAGCTTCGCCGGGGATTGGTGAATTACTGGCAGCTGGCGGAGGAACAGATCGTACCGGGCAACGGCGCATCGGAGTTGATTCCCGGCATCATCCGGACCCTTTCCCCGAAAACCTGCATGGTGACGGCGCCTTGCTATTCCGGCTACGAAACCGCGCTGAACGCCGCGGCTCCATCCTGCCGGATTCACCGGATTCCTTTGCGGGCGGAAGATGATTTTACCTTGCCGGAAAATATCTGCCAAGAGATTGCCCGTGTAAAACCGAATCTGCTGATTCTCACCAATCCAAACAACCCCAATGGGAAGCGAATCTCGGCGAATCGCCTCCGGGAAATTGCCGATGCCTGCCGGACGGAGGGAACGGTGCTGTTGATGGACGAATGCTTTCTGGCATTGAGTGGCGGGGATGAGGATTCCCTGATTCATTGCATCCGCAGCGAGGCACTGCCGGCGGTGGTGCTCCGGGCGTTTACCAAAACATTCGCCATTCCCGGGGTGCGCCTGGGATATGCCGTCTGCTCCGCTCCCATGGCGGAAAGAATCCAACGGGAATTGCCGGAATGGAATCTCTCCGTCTTCGCCCAGTACGCCGGAACAGCGGCCTTGGAGGCCGCGGCCGGTGGAAATGTGATGCGGGGCACGGCCGCCGGAGGAACTCCGGCACCGGAAACCTCAGCCGGTGGAACCTCCGGGTATTTGACAGCCTCGGTGGAGATGGTTGCCCGGGAACGGGAGTATCTGATGGCAGAACTGGAGAGCCTAGGGTTCCGGGTATTCCCGTCCGATGCCAATTACATTCTCTTTCAATCCCGGGACCGGGAACTGCACCAAAAGCTGCTGGACAAGGGAATTCTGATTCGAGACTGCCGGGATTACCACGGGCTGACCGCCGGGTTCTATCGGACAGCGGTGCGGACCCACCGGGAGAACACGGCGCTTCTTCGGTGCTTGAGAAACATTAAATAGTTGGAAGAGATGCACGGAGGGCGGAAGTCGCCTTTCGTGCATCTCTTTTCATCTTACCCGGCACGGGGTTTGCGTACGAAAACCGAAATCATTGGGTTTCAGGGGAGTCGTACGCAAACCGAGGGGCCTGGCGTGCCGGCAATTTTCATTTACCCGGCATCAGGTTTGCGTACGAAAACCGAAATCAATGGGTTCCAGGGGAGTCGTACGCAAACCGAACGGCCGCCGGTGCCGGCAATTTCCATTTACCCGGAACTTGGTTTGCGTACGAAAACCGAAATCAATGGGTTTCAGAGGAGACGTACGCAAACCGAACGGCCGTCCGTGCCGGCAATTTCCATTTTTCCGGCACCCGGTTTGCGTATGAAAACCGAAATCAATGGGTTTCAGGGGAGTCGTACGCAAACCGAGCAGCCCGCCGGCCCATTTGTTGTCACCTGGCGGGCCGCCGGAAAAAGTAAAGCGCCCGCCGGGCAGAATTATGTAAAGTCATTCACAAATATTGTTGAATCTGATATAATATATTATAAAATTTAGTATCAAAACATAAAAATACATACAAAAAGGGAGATAGAACAATGGGAACACTATATCGTTTTGATTCGGATGTGGATACGGACCAGATTATTGCATCGCAGTACCTGCTGTATCCCACCATCGAGGAGATGAAGGGACATACCTTTGAATCCCTGGATCCGGAATTTGCCAACAAAGTGAAGCCGGGGGATTACGTGGTGGCTAACGAGAATTTCGGATGCGGGTCTTCCCGGGAACAGGCACCCGGCGTGCTGAAGGCACTGGGGGTAAAGGCGGTTATCGCCAAATCCTTCGCCCGGATTTTCTACCGCAATTCCATCAATATCGGTTTGCCGGTAATTGTGTGCCGGGATCTGTACGACTGCGTGAAAGATGGGAATGAAATGGAACTGGACTTGGATGCGGGCACGGTGACCAGCGGCGGAAGCACCTACGAATGCACCAAGCTGCCACCGTACATGCAGAAGATTTTGGATCAGGGCGGTCTGATCGCTTCTTTGGATGAGGCGTAGCGCCGGAAACCGCAGGACGAGACGAGAGTATTTTTAGCAGAAGCAGACAGGGAGACAGAGAAAAATGGGAATGACGATAGCAGAGAAAATCATCGCCCGGGCAGCCGGGGTGGACGCCGCAAAGGCCGGTGAAATTCACGTGGTGACTTTGGATTACATGCTGAGCAACGACGGCACCACACATCTGACCATTGATAAATACAACAATTTGAAGAATCCGCACATTGCAGATCCATCCAAGCTGGTGTGGGTGGTGGATCACAACGTGCCTTGCGACAGCGTGAAGACGGCGCAGTCCCAGAAGAAGATGCGGGATTTCGCCCGGGAGCACGGAATCGATTTCTACGAGGGCGAGGGCATTTGCCACCAGGTGATGGTGGAAAAATACGTTCGGCCGGGTCAGCTGATTTTCGGGGCGGACAGCCACACCTGCACCTACGGGTGTCTGGGGGCTTTCGGAACCGGTGTGGGGTGCACGGATTACCTGTACGCCATGGTGACGGGCAAATCCTGGGTGATGGTGCCGGAGACCCTTCGCTTCAATCTGACCGGCACGCTGCGGAAAGGCGTGACCGCTCGGGATGTGATTCTGACGATTATCGGAAAAATAGGCGCCAACGGCGCCAACTATAAGGCCATGGAGTTCGCAGGGCTGGGATTGGCGGGGCTGTCCGTCAGCGACCGGTTCGTCCTGTGCAACCTGGCAGTGGAGGCCGGGGCCAAAACCGGACTGATGCCGGTGGACGATGTGACTTTGGAGTACCTGGAGGCGCACGGCCGGGAGCCGGTGGCCTGCTATGAGAGCGATCCGGATGCGGAATTCGCCGAAGTGTACGATATCGACCTTTCGGAGATTCAGCCTGTGGTGGCCAAACCGCATTTTGTGGACAACCTGGCGCCGGTATCGGAAGTGGCGGGAACGAAAATCCACGAAGCCTTCCTGGGTTCCTGCAGCAACGGACGGCTGGAGGACCTTCGCCTGGGAGCGGAGGTTATCAAAGGAAAGAAAGTAGCGGAGGGCGTTCGCTTCCTGGTGGTGCCGGCCAGCCGGGATATCTATAATCAGGCGGCGAGAGAAGGGATTCTGGATACCTTCATGGAAGCCGGTGCCATCGTAATGAATCCCAACTGCAGCGTGTGCTGGGGCAGCTGCCAGGGCGTGATCGGCGAAGGGGAAGTGCTGATTAGCACGGGAACTCGGAACTTCAAGGGCCGGGCCGGCGACCGGAATTCTTTCGTCTATCTGGCGAATGCGGCGACGGTGACGGCATCGGCGGTGGCCGGTGAGATTGCGGAAGCTTGTTTTTAGGGAGAAGGAGAGGAACAAAATGGAACATTTTAGCGGAAAAATATACACCATGGGGGATGATATCGATACGGATATCATCATGCCCACGGAATATCTGGCCCTCCCTTCCGTGGAGGATATGAAGCCCTACGCCTTTTCGCCGCTGCGGCCGGAGCTGGCGGGAATGCTGGAGCCGGGAGACTGCATCGTGGCGGGAAAAAATTTCGGCTGCGGCTCTTCTCGGGAGCAGGCGCCGGAGGTGATCAAGGCCCTGGGCATTCGGTGCATCGTGGCCAAATCCTTTGCCCGGATTTTCTTCCGGAATTCCATCAACAACGGACTCCTGCTCATCGAAAGCGACTTGATCGATCACGTGCAGGAAGGGGATGTGATGGACGTGGAAGTGGGCCGACAGATTCGGGTGAACGGGGCGACGTATCCCATTGCGGATCTGCCGGAAAACCTTCTGGAAATTCTGGATGCCGGCGGGCTGGTTCCGGCGATGAGAAAGCGGAACGGGTTGGAATAGGAGGAGAGCATGGCGACATTAATTGAGAAAATTCTCCGGAGAAATACCGGAAAGAAGGATGCGAAGCCGGGGGACATCGTGACCGCGAAGGTGGACCGGGTGATGGTGCACGATATTTTCATTCCTTTTGTGGCGGACAAATTCGAAGAGATGGGATTTACGAAGGTGTGGGATCCGGACCGCATGGTGCTGGTGTACGACCACATGGTGCCGGCCAGTCAAGTGGACGATGTGCGGCACTTCCACCGGGGGGACGCGTTTGCCCGGAAATACGGAATCAAAAACGTTCACCGCACCGACGGAATTTGCCATCAGCTGATGGCGGAGAAGTACGTGCAGCCGGGAGATGTGGTGTTCGGAACGGACAGCCACACGGTTACCTACGGCGCACTGGGCGCTTTCTCCACGGGAATCGGCTACACGGAGATGGCGGGAATCCTGGGAACCGGCGAGCTGTGGCTTCGTGTGCCGGAAACCATCCGGGTGAACATTCAGGGAACCCTGCCGGAGAACGTGACGTCGAAAGATGTGATCCTTACCGTTATCGGCGATATCTCCGCCAGCGGCGCCACCTATCAGTCGTTGGAATTTGCGGGGAGCACCGTGGACCGCATGTCGGTGGCCAGCCGCCTCACAATGTCCAACATGACGGTGGAGGCCGGCGCAAAATGCGGTCTGTGCTATCCGAATCGGGAGACGCTGCATTTCACCGATGCCCATCCAATGAGCAAGGGGATTTTCGGAGACGACTATAAAGATGCTTTTGACGAGATTTTCCGGACGGTTCTCACCGGGGATGCAGCGGCCAAAGCGGCAGATTCCGTCGAACCGGGTTCCCACGTTCCGGGGACTCCGGGTTTCCTAAAAGGAGAAACGGGCAGCCTGTGTTACGAGTCGTCACCGGAGGGCACGGAGTTCGCGCGGGTGCTGAATTACCGGGCGGAGGATTTCAGACCGGTGATGGCCTGTCCGTCTCAGGTGGATGCCGTTCGGCCGGTGGAAAAGGAAGCGGGAATCAAGGTGGATCAGGTGTTCATCGGTTCCTGCACCAACGGCCGCCTGGAAGACCTTCAGGCAGCGGCGGCAATTCTGAAGGGCAAGAAGGTGGCACCGTTCGTAAAACTAATCGTAACGCCGGCCAGCCGGGATGTGTACTGGGCGGCACTGGCGGACGGCACGCTGGAAACCCTGTCGGAGGCCGGCGCCATGATTACCACGCCGGGCTGCGGCCTGTGCTGCGGAAGAGCCGGCGGCATCCTTTCCGATGACGAGGTGGTGGTGGCCACCAACAACCGGAACTTCCTAGGCCGAATGGGTACCAGCAAGGTGCGGATCTATCTGGCATCGCCGGTCACCGCGGCGCACTGCGCTTTGGCCGGGGAAATAGCGTTATAGTCCCTACATAACCTTCTCGTAGAAGGTATCCAGGGAATCCCGGATGGTCTGGAAGAAGTCCGTGGCGCAGCGGGCGTAGTGCCGGTTCCGGGAGGTCATTAAGCTGATGTCCACGGTATGGCCCAGTCCCTCCAGTTCCAGCGTCCGCAGGCCCGCTTGAACGATGGAACCTTCCTTGTAGTACGCGAAGGATTTGGCGCAGAACATGGCGGCATCGAATCGCTTGCACAAGGAGGCCTGAACGGCGTATTCGCTGACGTTGATGATATTGTTCAGTTCGATGTTCCGGCTCTCCAGGAATGGGTCGATAAGAAAACTTGTGGTGCTGTCGGACAGGTCCCGGATGAAAGGGAGATCGGCATAATCGGCGATGTCCACCGTTGTGGCATCGCCGGTCCGCTCTCGGGCGATGTGGTCCGGCACGGCCAGATACACCGGATCCTGGAAGAGTAGTTCCTTCTGCAGATTCCGATGCGGGACGGCGTTTACCGCAATGATGCCGTCCAGCTTGTTGTCCAACAACATGGATTCCAGCTTCATGGTGATGTCGGAATACAGGTGGATTTTCACATGAGGATGGGCAATGTGGTACCGGATGATGATGTCGGCGGCAAAAGCACGAACCCGAGAGACGCTGATGCCGATGGAGACTTCGCCGGCGTCCCCGCTGTTGATTTCCGAAATGGTCTGGCGCACATCCCGGTCCATGGCTTCCTGCCGGAGAAGCATATCCCGGAGCACTTCTCCCGCCGGGGTCAGCTGCACCTTCGGCTTTCGAATTACCAGCGTGGTTCCGTAATCCTCTTCCAGTTTCTTGATGTGTTCACTGATTCCTTGTTGAGTGATGAAAATTTTATCCGCGGCGCGGGTGAAATTAAGTGTTTCACTGAGCGCCAGAAAGGCGCGTTCGCTGTTGGTCATGGAAAACTCCTTTTTTGTGTTTTTCAACTAAGCAGATCTGTTAATGATTAAACATTATACCACAAGTAAATACTTGTTTAAATACAAAAAATTACTGTTTTTCAATTGTCCGAAAATAGAGTATATTATAGATGCTAAGAGATAGAGCTTAGCTGTGAAAGAGCCAACCATTAACCATAAACCTTATAGATTCAGGAACGGAGCGTATCCATCGGATACGTTCTTTTTCTGTTTTTGGGATATTTTTAAAATAGAGGGTGACGCTGAAAATTGTTCAGATTTAGTTAAAGCTTGTGAATAATAGGATATTATTTCACAATTGCATCGGGATGCGGGACTGTCTATAATGAAATCAAGGATTTTTGGAATGAGGATTTAATGTATGGAAACAAAAAGAAGAACGGAAGAAACCTCGTGGGGCCGCCTGCAGCACCGGCTCTTTCGAATGGTATCCATCGGCACGGTGTCGGATCCCCTGAGTCTGGGTTACGACATCTTCAGCTCCCTGGCGCTGATTGTCAATCTGACCGCCGCTTTTATGATGACCTATGACCATCTGGCGCAGACCTATGGCACCGGATTGATGCTGGTGCTGGAAGTGACCACGGCCTTTTTTGGCGTGGATTACGTTCTTCGGCTGCTCACGGCGGAGTGTCTGTACCCAAATGTAGGAAAAGGCCGTGCCATGGGCAAGTACGTGATATCCGGTGCCGGCCTGATTGACCTGCTGTCCTTCCTCCCGGCCTACTTGCCGGTGATGTTCCCGGGAGGTGCCACCGCCTTCCGGATGTTTCGGGTGGCAAGGATTCTGCGCCTCTTCCGCATCAACCGGTACTACGACTCTCTCAATGTCATTTCTCAGGTGCTCGTTCGGAAGCGCCAGCAGCTCCTGTCTTCTTTTTTTATCATATTGGTGCTGATGATGGCCTCCAGCTTGTGCCTATACAGCGTGGAGCACGACGCTCAGCCGGAGGTGTTCCGAAATGCCTTCTCCGGAATCTGGTGGTCCGCTTCCACCTTGCTTACCATCGGTTACGGCGATATCTACCCCATCACCACGCTGGGCAAAACCTTCGGAATCCTCATCGCTTTCCTGGGCGTAGGCATGGTGGCTATTCCAACGGGTATCATTTCCGCCGGTTTTGTGGAGCAATATCAGCGGATTCAGAAGCTCAGCGAGTACGGGCTGGAGGCAGACATCCATTTCGTTCAGGTGATGTTGAAGCCGAAGGATGAGTGGTGCGGGCGGCTGGTTCGGGAGACGGCGCTTCCGTCCGGCTTGATGATTGCGGTAATCCTGCGGGGGACGGAGACGAAAATGCCCCACGGTGACGTACAGCTCCGGGCCGGCGACCGGCTGATTCTCAGCGGCGAATCCCCTCGCAGCAACGAGAACATGGAATTGAAGGAGATTGTGCTGCACCGCAGCCACCCGTGGGTGGGCGAGCGGATTCGGTCACTGGACATTTCCCGCCGCAGTTTCATCGTTCTCCTGAAGCGCCACGGCCGGGGTATCGTGCCCAAAGGCAATGTGACACTGATGGAGGGCGACCGGCTGACGATGTATACCATAAAAGAAGGGGCGGAGGAGCCGGAGGAATTGCCGAGACCCATCGTGTAGCGGCGAGACGGAGGACCCGGAATTGCCTAAAATCCATCGAAACTTCTTTTAAGAAAAGTAATCTGTTGCGACAAGAAATTCAATTTTTTGTTGTGCTTCGTTCATAAAAAGCATTGCCTTCCCAATGTTTTTAATGCTAAAATTATTATGTTGGGTGTTTTGAGGAGGCCGTGGACTTCAAGAAAACCACATAAATGTGCCACCGGAACACCAGAATTCAGATATAGTATAAGGACGGTATGGTCAAGAGTCAGAAAGGAGTACTATGGCAGGAAAGGTTGTTACATCTTATCTGAATAAATACGGAAAGAATATCGTAGATTCTCCGGAATTCGAACAGGCAATGAATCAGCGGCACCACCTGAGAAGCTCGGTGGGAATGCACACCATGCGCGTGGTGGCAGCCAGCGTTTGGATTTGCTATCTGCTGAAGAAGATTCACGTACATACGGACAGCGAATCGGTGGTAAAAGGGGCGCTGTGCCACGATCTGGGAATTCTGGACCGGGACGAGAAATTTGATAATAACAAGGAATGCTACCGGGAGCACCCGGTGGAATCCGTGGAAGTGGCGAAGAAGCTGCTTCCGGATCTGAGTGAGAAGTCGGAAGAGATTATCCGAACCCACATGTGGCCGGTGACTTCGGAGCTTCCAACCTGTCGGGAAGGCGTCATCGTCTCCCTGGCGGACAAGGTAGTTGCCGTTCGGGACTTCCTCAGCTTCGGCGAAAGCCGTTTCACAGACGGGGAAAGCTATTCCGCACCAGCACTGCAGGGAATGGAGAACCGGAATCGGTATTCCGCATAATGAGGTAATAAGAAAAAGGGATTGGACACCCCCAGACGCCGGGGGGTCCAATCCCTTTTTTTTTCCGCCCCAAACCCACGTCGAAGCACGGTTTTTGCGGGAAAAGGGATTTTAAAGAATTACATTTTATCTAAATATCTTACCGGAACTACTTTTGTAAGCCATACTCCATTCACAGAGCGATAAAACTCAAACCCTGCTTTTTCCATCTCCCCCGCAGCCACTCTGTATACTACCGGTTTTCCGTGACGACTGCCAACAGTAACGGCAGTTGCTTCATCACCGGAAAGATGAACATATAACCTTGATTTTGGAATAAGTCCTATCTGATCAATAGAGTCTGTGTATTTCTCTCCGGTTCCATGAAATAGTATTTCTGGTGGGGTTACCCTTTGCAGTTCCACATCCACCGGAATCGAATGTCCCTGATTTGCTCGAATCAGCGTTTTATCTTCATTAAAAGAGTAGCGTTGCTTGTTATCTGTTCGAACAATCTTATCCAACAATTCCATATCCAGTGGCTGTGTTTTTGAAATACCTGCAATCAGTTCTTTTACATTAGCCCAGCCATGTTCATCAAGTGTAATTCCAATTACTTCTGGCTTATGTCGAAGAATCAGACTGAGATACCTGCTTGTATCTGTCCGCGACATTCCATCACCTCATTTCGTTCCATACGGAGCAGTTGCCTCTGCAGCTTATTTCATTCTAACACTTACTCTCCCTCGCGTAAACCAAACTTAAAAGTGTTAGATTTTTGCGAACATTCTCTTGACTTCATCATTTACCCATGGTAGTATTGATGTTAGAAAAGTGCGAACACTTTTTCAGGAGGTAAAATCATGACAGGAGAATTTGGCAAATTTGTAGAGGTGCGACGTAAAGCACTTGGTAAGACCTTACGCGGCCTTGCGGCAGAACTTGGAATAGCGCCGGCATTTATGAGCGATATAGAAAAGGGGCATCGATATCCACCGGCAAGAGAAAAACTTGAAGAACTGGCAAAACTTCTTCAGCTTAGTCAGGAAGACACTGACAAGATGTTCGATCTTGCTGCAGGCGAAAGAAAAAATGGTATCTCTCCGGATCTTCCTGAGTATATTATGGGAAGTCCAAAAGCACGTACTGCTCTTCGCATGGCTCGTGACAAAGGTGCTGACGAAAAAGTTTGGCAGAAGGTTATCGACATGTTAGAGCAAGAGGAAAATTAAGATTGATCCACTACAAATATTCACCAAAGCAATTAGAAGAAAAGGCGACTGAGTTACTTCGTAGATTTGATGCAGAGAGGCTGTACAAATGCAAACCGTTAGATGTGTATGAGGTCATCGAAAAATGCCTTGATGTACCCTATGACTGGAAGTATATTACTCCAGATCAATCTATACTGGGACTTACTGCCTTCAAATCCGGGACGCTTTGGGTATGGCCGGAATCTCATTACGAAGACGGAATGAAGCCACACCGGGTCTTTCTTGAAGAAGGCACAATTCTCATTGACAGCACACTTACTGAAATGAAGAATCACGGGGTAGAGAATTTCACCGTAATGCACGAAGTGTTTCATCAGGTTCTTCATAAAGACTGCTTTAGACACAGCAATCCTGACTATACACATAGCACCACACGTAAAGCGCTAGCTGGCAAAAGATACCCGCTTTCTTCACTGGAAATATGTGAATATCAAGCTAATACCTGTGCTGCAGCATTTCTTATGCCTGCTGCTGTAATTGAAGAACAGCTCCATTATCATCACATTGACTATATCCTGAATTTTGATAATTCAGTTGATCGCAGGATTTTAATTGAAATGGCTGGCAGATTCAATGTAACTAAAACAGCTATGAAATACCGTCTCATCAATCTTGGATATGCACGTCCGGAGATCTGGCGATAATCTGTGCTCGTTACTTCAAAACTAAAGTTGCTTGCAAATAAGCTGCACTAGACATGCTACATTGCAGAACTTTCATCATTCCGGTCAAACCGGAGAAAGGAAGGTTCTGTTTATGTATGAACCATCAATATTTCTGCTATTCTACCGTAATCATTCCCTGAGGGGAGGTGATTATTGATGGGAAGTGGAAACAAAGGGCTCTACTTGGGAGCCATAACATCATGTCCGAGACCGGTAGCTGGTGAATTGGTTTTACGCAGCAAAGATTATCGATACTTTGATAATATCGCCCGAAGATCAGATGTGGACCCTGAAGGCAATTTTGATATTATAGGACATGGTTCTCCCGCAAGTATTCAAATTGAATTCAACGGAATCAAGCAGCAATTAGATGCAAGAAGTATTTCTCGTATCCTAAAGCATAACGCAGGCTATCATAAAAAGCAACCGATACGTTTGCTATCCTGCTTAACTGGTTCCAAAGCTGATGGCTTTGCTCAAAATTTGGCAAACAAGCTAAATACAATAGTATATGCACCTAAGTATCTTGTTTGGGCATATCCTGATGGAAGATATATTATTGCACCAAGACATCCCCAAAATCCAAACATGCCGCACCCGACAATACGAGGTGACTTTATAGCATTCAAACCAGGAGGAAATAAAAAATGACCGACAAAATAATTTGTGAAAAATGTGGCTGTGAAATGACAGACCGAAGCTCAGGCGATTCTATATGCGTCGAATGCCCACAATGTGGATGGGGATGGGCTACTACAACATATGATCCATCTCTTGACGACAACACGGCATATGAACTATGGCTTTTGCCCGGCAATGCACAATCTAAAGAAAACCTGCAAATCATTGCAAAAATCAGTCATACAAACTTCTTACAGGCAAAAAAACTGTTGGATTGTTCTACCCCTGTAAAACTGTATCCATTTGACGATTCCTCAAGCAATACACTCAGTCGTGTAAGTGAAATTAGATGTATTGCAAAGACACTGTCAAGCGCAGCTATATGCTTTTATATTGTACCTGATTTTCCATATAACTACTAGTTTTTTGGAGGAAATGAAAATGACTCATATTATCACTCACCATCTAATACTCTTTAAAAGAGCGGCAGAATAATTTGGCTCAGGAATTAAACACCTGGGCCTATATAAAGGCCTAAGTGTTAGAAAATCGCGAACATATTAACAATACTATTACGAAATGAGGTGATTACATTTGAATACCGCTGTTATCTATCGTTGCCCAAGGAAATGCACCATCGGGAAAAGTTGCTTTATTATAAAGCTTCCGTCCCCCCTCAAGACACCACTGGAAATCCTCCAAAAGTGTCCCGCAATGAAAGGCAAGGATATTTCCATTGTCATTGGAGATGACCATCCGCCCTAAACATCCTCTTCATAAATAAATATCGTAACTTGCAAATAAGCCGCAGAGACGTGCTACATTGCAGAATTTCCGGGTAGTTACCTGCCTATTCTGCAAGTATGACTCTGCGGTATTTATTATGATGAATTTTATGAACAAGAAAAAATCTAAAACCCCCAAATTAATAACTAACATCAAAGGAGATGACATAATGGATAAGAAAAAACGAAAAGCAACTATCGACGACGGCATGAATCCAGAACTTGTAAAGGGCGCTGACTTTGATGGATATCTTGGTATCCCAATGATTAAAAAACCTGAGCAGTTCATTATTCCTTCCGATATTGTGCCTTTCACAAAAAGAAAACGGACAAATTGTTCAGACATTGCAATTGGTTTCTACGAAATGGATCGGGAATTTGCAGAAGTGCTGATTTCACCTCAGGATTATATTGAAGAATTCTGTAAACAGCCACTCGTTACGCCTGAAAGCATTAAACCTTTAATTAGTCCGGACTGCTCTCTTTATCGAGACGCACCACTTGCCGTTCAAATCACAAACGTGTATCGAAATCGAGCAATTGGATATTATTATCAGAGTCATGGGGCATACGTAATCCCTCAAGTACGCTGGGGAAATGAGCTTACTTACACAACTAAAGTACTTCCGGAGAAACTAGCATTCCTCGGTGCAGAAAAACATAGCATTGTTGCTATTGGAACCTATGGCTGTTTTAAAACTCGCGATGACAAGTATCATTTTGAAGCCGGATTGGCTTCCATGATGGAAACGCTGGAACCTGAAATAATCCTTGTGTATGGTTCTATGAACTCCAAGGTTTTTGGTCCATATCGGAATAGTGCAAAATTCATTCCCTATACAGATTGGATTACCAAAATGCATGGAGGTGATCAGTAATGGGAAGCGGATCAAGCGGAGGATATGGTAGCGGCGGGAATGGTTCACAACCATATGCACCATCATATCATGTCACTTCAGATATGTTGAAAATGGACAAGAAGGATCCTGATATTTACAATCCTAATACTGGATACTTTAAGAATCCAACAGCCACTAATTTGGAAACAGCCATTGATGGAAACCGCTTTGTCTTTAACGGAAATCGTGCGGAAGGAACCATGACATACGTGTTAGACAAAAACGGAAATATCATCTTTGGAAAACGATGTAACCCCAATGATGGTAGAAAAAGAGCTCCACACCCAACTTTGATTGGTGGAAAAGATCCACAGGTGCAGTGTGCCGGCATGATAACCTTTCGCAAGGGTCGGATCTCGTCTGTTGATGATCGAAGCGGTCACTTCCGTCCGAATTCCAAATCGTTGGAAAAAGTTGATGCAATTTTACAAAATATCTGTGATAATAATCCTAGACTATTTGACAAAAATTCGAAATGGAGGAAATCATAATGAATGATTTATATAAGGAAATATACACACTCTTCTCCAGACGCTGGGACGAAGATCTTACCGAGGAACAAGAGGATGCTTTGGATGACAAGGCAGATGAGCTTATTGAAGAATATGGATGGGATGCTGTATATGAAACATTTAAATCCTATCTTACCCAGGAGTGTTTGACCCCGGAACTTTCTGTGAATGCCGCTTATATCTTTTGGGATTTTTGTTGGTACAACTATCCAATTCATGATCCCTATGAATTCATGAGTTACTTCTACTATCGCATTGATTTCAATACAAAAAAGTATGATGCTTCTGATATTTTGGACAGCTTGACAACCACAGTGCTCCCAAAGAATGGTATTTCAGCTGCCGATTTGATGAAACATCCGTACTACATGCCGGAATCCGATCCTGAAATGATTGCCGCTGCAGAACGTTGGAAGAACAAATAGCGAAATTTGCATCACCAAAACAGCTCCCGGAGAGCCTGTATTTACAGGTCTTCCGGGAGCTAATACTCTACATCTCTGTATCTAGTGAGTGCGTGAGCACTCGCTAGATTAACTATGGAGCGAAATCACATCCAAATCCTCCGGCACCAGCAGGTTTCCGGAGAAGTACTTCCGTCCTTCCTCCAGGTATAACTTTTGCCGTTGCTCTCCGTGAGATTCCTCCGTGTGGTACAGGATCAGATTAGGCACGGAATACCGCTCCGCCAGCTCACAGGCATCCTTCACCGTGGAGTGGGCGATTTTGTGAGGATGGAAGATGTCATTGTCGGATTCCAGGCAAAATGCCTCGTGAAGGAGCCACTCACTGCCTGCCACGTATTTTTCCCCCTCCGGGCGGCAGAATTCGTCCCCCAGACAGGTGAGGCGCTTTCCCGGTTCGTATTCCAGGGAAAAACCAAATTGAATCGTTTTCGGGTTTCCGATGTCGAAGAAGGTGATGGGATGGCCCAGCACCTGAGCGGTTTCGCCCCCTTCCACCGGAATAAGGTGGATGCGGCTGCCGATATGGCACAGCTCCTGTGGCCGGAGCAGCAGGTGGGCCACTTTGTCGATTTTGTCAATCACCGTCCGGGAAGAGTAGATGCGCACCTCCCCTTCATAATCATTCAGCTCCATTCCGTAACCGATTCGCCGCATCATCCAGATGATGCCCATAAAATGGTCCACATGTTGGTGGGTGACGAAGATGTCGTGGACATCCCGCCAGTCCAGGAAGGACTGTTCCAGCTGCCGGAGAATCTGATTTCCGCCGCCGCCGTCCACCAGGAAGAGGCTGCCGTTTTCCTCCAGGGCAAAGCAGGTATTGTAATTCTTTGTGGCCAGCGCAAAGCCGGTCCCCAGTACGTTCATTTTCATGAGAATATCCTTTCGTAATCTCCGAAGTTCTCCCGGACACCCTTGCCGTCCGGATTGTTTTTTTTTGGTATATTCTATCACAGAAAAAGGGACTGCGATAACCGCAATCCCTTCTCTATGCTGTCAATCCCACAAGTTGTCAATGTACCGGCGACTTGATTACTTCTGGATTGCCTTGAAATCTTCGGTCTGAGCCTTAATGCCTCTTTCTGCAGCGAATCTCTCGATGGAGGAAGCGCCGAAGAAGCCATCCAGTTCCGGAATGTTGCTGATGATGTACTGCGCATCCTTTGGCTCTGCAATCGGGCCGCCGTGGCAGATAACCATAACATCCGGATTTACGTCTCTTGCTGCTTTGATAATAGCCTTAATTCTTGGAATGCAATCGTCCAGGGACAGAACGGTCTTTGCTCCGATGGTTCCCTTGGAGGTCAGGCCCATGTGGGCAACGATGATGTCCGCACCGGCTTCGGCCATTGCAGCGGACTGCTCTGCATCGAATACGTATGGGCAGGTGAGCATATCCAGCTCGTGGGCTTTGCGGATCATGTCAACTTCCAGGCCGTAACCCATGCCGGTCTCTTCCAGATTCTGACGGAATACGCCGTCAATCAGACCAACGGTCGGGAAGTTTTGAACACCGCTGAAACCCTGATCCTTCAGCTGCTGCAGGTAAATGTCCATAACGCGGAACGGGTCGGTACCGCATACGCCGGCGAGAACCGGAGTTTCCTTTACCACCGGCAGAACCTCAGCACCCATCTCAACCACAATCTGGTTGGCATCGCCGTAGGAGAGCAGGCCTGCCAGAGAACCGCGGCCGGCCATTCTGTAGCGTCCGGAGTTGTAAATAATCAGGATGTCTGCACCGCCGGCTTCACTGCTCTTTGCGGTGATTCCGGTTCCGGCGCCAACGCCTACCAGGATTTTGCCGCTTGCAATCTGTTCCTTAAATTTTGCGATATTTTCTTCTCTTGTAAGTCTATTCATTGTGTACCCCTTTCGTCATAAAAATAGATTCATAAGTCCGATTTTTCCGATTCTTCTTACAGAAGGGAAATGAGTTTCTTTGCTGCTGCAACGGCGAATTCTTTGTCGTTGATATCCGTATCCAGCTCTACGATTTCCACGTTGGAATCTGCCAGCTCGGTGCGGAGCGTATCGAACAACACCTTATCCGCCTCTGCATCGTAGAACGGCTGACCTTCCACGTCAATCATGGACACGCCCTTCAGCGGAAGCATCAGCGTGGTTTTGCCTGTGGCATCTGCCAAGCGGGTTGCAATCTCATGGCCGATGGACTTCAGCTCATCGGCAGTGGTGCGCATCAGGGTAACCGTTGGATTGTGCTTGTACAGATTCCGATCCTTGAACTGCGCCGGAACCGTATCCATCGGTCCGAAGTTCACCATATCCAGTGCACCCACGGAAACCACCTGCGGAATGCCGTTCTTGCCCGCTGCGGTGAGACGGTCCGGACCTGCGTTGAGCACGCCGCCCACTACTTCGTCGCACCATTCGGTGGTGGTGAGATCCAGCACACCCTTGATGAATCCCTGGTCGATAAGGGCTTCCATGCACTTGCCGCCGGTACCGGTTGCGTGGAATACCAATACGTCGTATCCCTGTTCATGAAGGTAATCTTCTGCTGCCTTTACGCACGGTGTGGTTACGCCGAACATGGTAGCTGCCAGAAGCGGCTTGCCGTCGCTTTCGAGTTCCTTCCGGTTCTGAACCATGCCTACAACCGCGTTGGCTGCGTTGCTGAAAATTACTTTGGAAATGTCATTCAGACCTTCCGCATCCACAACGGATGGAATCATGACGATGTCGCTGGTTCCCACATAAGGGGAAACGTCACCGGACGCCATGGTGGAAACCATCACTTTCGGAACTCCCAGCGGAAGCTGCCGCATTGCCGGAGTGGCCAGTGAGGTTCCGCCGGATCCGCCGATGGAAATGATGCCGTCGAATTTGCCCTCTGCATAGAGCTGAGGAATCAATTTCTCCGTTCCTTTTGCTAAAACTTCTGTGGCGGTAGCCCGGTCGCGCTTCTCCACGATGGCGTTGATGTCGGCACCGACTGCCGCCGCAACTTCTGCGCTGCTGATATCCGGTTCTACCACGGGTTCGAATACACCGGTGTTGATGCAGAGGGTTTTCAAACCATGCTCTTCGATGCATTCTTTAATGAACTTGAGCTCCTTGCCTTTGGTATCAAAGGTTCCGAGTACTGCAACTGTTTTCAATGTTGTATACCTCCTTGTCCGCCTTTTCTTAATTGTATTCTAGCACGAACGAAAAAGTAAAAAATATGTTTTGATTACTAAAAATTGTGTTTATATAACATTTTTGTTGTAAGAAAAACTTATGGTTGTTTTTGCGTGACTCCCGCGTGTTGTTTCGACCGCAGCATGGTTTTGTAGTTTCGCGGCGCCATTCCCTTATACTTCTTGAAAATCTTGCTGAACTGGACCGAATCCGGATACCCCACCCGAAGGGCGACTTCCTGAATCGGCAGTTCGCTGACCTCCAGCAGTTCGCAGGCCTTGTTGAGTCGGAAGCGAATCAGGTATTCCGTAAAGCTGATGCCCATTTTCTTTTTGAACAGGGTGCTCAGATACGGAGTGGAAACGTGCAGTACCGTGGAGAGAGCCTGCAAGGTAATGGGCTGCTCGTAGCTCTGGCGAATGTGCTGCTGTACGAACTCGATGTAGTTTCGGGAAGATTCCATTCCCTCCATGGCGGCCTCCCGCTTCTCGTCCAGTGCGCTGTCCATGGGATACTTGAAAGCGCGAGTGGAGGAGATGATCGCTCGCTCCGAAGGAATTCGTTCGAAAGAGGATCCACCGATAAAACCCTGCGCCGCCGTGTTCTCGTAGAAGTACTGGAGGTCCATCGGCGACTTAATCGGACCGGCGTAGACCATGCGAATCCGGTCCGGCGCCTTCTCCAGGCATGCGGAGAACACCTCGTCCGCCAGGAGTTTTGCCTTCTCGATGGATTGGGCTTTTTTCGGACCCATGGCGCCTCCCGGCGTGAGTCCCAGGTGGGCGCAGATGACGTCTGCTCCCGCATCGATCATGGCTTCCGCCTGCTCTTTGCTGCACACAAAGGCTAAGGTAAAAAAATCCATTTCATGGGCAATTCGGATGGCTTTCACCTCATTGTCAAATCCCAGGCCTTCTTCCTCCAGCGCTTCCCGAAAAACACCGTCGATCAGTGCCACCGACGGGAAGTTGACGATGCCGGAAAGTCCGGAATTCTGAATCTCTTGGATGTAGTCCCGGAGTTCGATGGTGGGATCCGAGCAGTTCAGCCCGAAGAGCACCGGGGTGTATGGGAGCAGGGTGAGCAACTCCCGCGCCGCAAAGCTTTCGACGATTCGATTGCTGTTTCCGTAGCACAGGTAACTGCCGAAGGACGGACGCCCGGACGCCCGGAAGCATCCGGCGCTGAGGGCCAGCACCATATCGGCCCCGCCGGTAACGGAGGCCAGCGCGGTATGCCCGCATCCGGAAGACGCACCGATTACGTGCCCGTTGGCCCGGAGATGGTTGTTCAAATGTCGAATAATGTTTTTACGATTGTTCAGCATGGCATCCTCTTTATCGTTCAGTCTGTTGTTCTGTTGGTTCTTGGCCGTCGGAAATGTCCCGAGCGAATTCCTCCGGGGTACATCCCCCGTTCACGCGAATTCGCGGCAGCAGGTAGGGATCGTCTCCCGGGTGTACCTTTCCGTATTCGGTGGTAAAAGCACAGAGGAAACCCGCTTCCTTCACCGCCGCTTCACAGGTGTCCGTGTAATCGCCGAAGGGATAAGCGAAGGCCTCGCCGCTGCCCAGCATGTCGATGGATTTTTTCAGATCCGCTACGCCCTCTTCCTGAGATAGGGCGGTAAAAACACCTCCGTGGCCGATGGTTCCGCCGGGACGATGCATATTGTAGGAGTGGGACTGGAAGTTGATGTGCTTGGCATCGCCGTATTTCTGAAGCACCTCTTTGCCGTTCTTGGCGCAGATGACGAAACTGGTGGCGGTGATGTCGTATTTTTCCAGCACCGGAATTCCGTACTTCTGGAAATCCTTTGCGCAGTCGTCAAAGGTGAGCACCACGGATTTCACCGGCAAATCAATTTTTCCGTCAATGTAATCCCGTAGCTCCTGCCAGGATGGGAAATAATAATCCGCATCGATGAGATACTGCAGGATGGCGGACAGCTCTTCCGTGGACATGTAGTTGGGGTTCAGATCTTCCGGGGGATTTTTCGCATCGTAGATGTTGTGAAACATGCAGACCGCGATGCCGTGACCGTAGCTTGGAGAACTTTGGTCCGGCTTACGGTATGCCGTGCGAACCTTTCGGGTCTTCTTCACCCGGTTGCCGTAATCCTTCAGCGTGTAGGTGATCGTTCCGCTATAGGATTTCCACAGAGTGCCGTCCTTCCGAAAACTGCTTTGCTCCAAATCCGCCTGAATGTGGGAGGAAATGTCTTTCTTCCGATAATCCTTCGCCGTGACCCCGGGTTCCGAAAATTTCTCGCCGGGATACAGCCTTAGGGTGGTGTCCCCCTTCAAGGAAATGACGGGTTTGCGGCTGAGTCCGCCAATCTGGTGGTGGGCCTGATAGCGAATCAGCAGCACTCCTCCCAGGAGGAGCAGTATCATGATAATTATGATGAGAAGAATGCGGGAATTCTTCCTCCGAAAACGTTTCTCTGTATGATTCATCGTTGTTCCTCGTGTGTTCCATTTATTCGATACATTATATATAACTGGATATATAACGTACTTTCGATATGTAGAAATATTATACCGCTATCATATCAGCATTAAAGCCGGAGTTCAACAGGACGGACTATTTGAAAATCGGATAGCGGAAACCCCGGGACCGGACGAAACTTTTTTTTTATGAAAAATTGCGATATAATAATATTTTATGGAAGAAAACAGTGTGGGGTCTGGGGCAAAATGCTGCCGGGGCGCCGATCGTGTTGTTATCATTGACAAAAAGATTGAAATAGAAAGAGGGACTTTAAATGAAGTATTTAATTGATTTTGAAAACGTGGCCAGCAATGGGTTTGAGGGGCTGGAGCTTCTGGATGACGGCTCGGAGTTGCTGATCTTCTATTCGGAGCAGCACAGCACTATCAGCATTACGGTGCATCAGGAGCTGGAGCGGAGCCGGATTCGGAAGACGTACATGCCGATTAAGACCGGCGGCAAGAACGCCCTGGATTTTCAGCTGGTGAGCTGGCTGGGGTATGAGATCGCCAAGAACGGCGGGGAACAGTTCGTTATCATCAGCAAGGATACCGGATTCGATGCGGTGGTGGATTTCTGGCAGAAGCGGAATGTGAACGTGTCCCGGCATCCGGACCTGCGCAAGGCGGTGAAAAAAACCATTCTCAAAAGGGCGCCGGAGACGGCCATCGAAATCCCGGAGGAACTGCCGCAGCCGGAAGAGGCGAAGATCGGGAAGGACAAGAAGAGCAAGCTGAAGAAGAAGGAGAAGCGGGGCGAGAAAAAGAAAAACGCCGCAGCCAAGGAGAATCGGGTGTTTCAGGGGGATGTGAAGAGCTTGATTCCGGAGTTTTCCGGTGAGGCGAGCCGAATTGCGGAGACCCTTCGGGTGCATAAGACGAAGCAGGCGGTGAACAATGCCCTGGTGAAGATTTACGGCACCGAAATGGCGGGAAAGATTTATAAAGGCATCAAGCCGCTGCTGAAGGGACGGAAGGGTGAGTAGATGGACGTACTGGATTATCGAATGGAGCTGAACCTGAAGCAGACCCGGGGGACCCTGACGGTCCGGAAAATTACGGACGTGGAGGACATGAACCACGGATTCTATTTTTACCCGGAAGGAGAGGCGCTGATGGCGGTTCCCTATGGCGATATGGGGCAGGTGCTGCGTTTCACGGAACCGAATACCTTTCACCTGTACCTGTTTCGAAAGGATGCGGCCTATGCCAAAGCGGCGTTCCGGAAATTTCTGAAGGAGAACGGCCTGGAGGAGGCGTCGAAGGCGGTGGCCAAGAAATCTTTTGAGCCGGCGGAGGACCTGATTCCGATGCCGCTGGACAAGGAGATCCGGGAGCAAATTCGGAAGGACGACCGCAGCAAGTTGATTCACCGAGGAAGTTCGGCAAACTAGATCGAGCGAGACGGATTCGGGCAGACCGGAGAAAACAGCGGGGGATGAGACGGAAAGAGGATGAGTGGAGAGAAGAAAATGAGAAATGAGACGGCAGCCGGCAAGAAAAAACGGAAAAACCTGTATCAGATTTTCAATCGGGATCGGCACACCCGAACCATGGGTGTGATTCTGCTTCTGACTCTGGGAATTCTGCTGTGGCAGGAAATCAGCTGGCTGATTCCGGAGCGGGTCACCGTTTCCTATGCGGGGATGGACGGAAAGACGAAAACCATCACCGCCCTCACGCGGCAGACCACGGTGGGGGCCGTGCTGAAGGAAGCCAAGATCGGTGCGTCGGAAATCGATACGGTGCACCCCTGCCGGGAGTATTCGATATCCAATAAGATGAAAATCACCGTGGAGGAGTGTATTCACACCCAAATGGAAATTCACGGAAAGATGAAGGATTTTACCCTGAAATCCGGTACCGTTCGGGAGAACCTGAAACTGAACGACATCCGCTACGATAAGGACGACCGCATCTCGCCGGAGCTGGATTCACCGGTTCGGGCGGACACGAAAATTACCGTGGACGAGGTGCATCGGAAGGTGACGGAAGGCACCAAAAAAGTAAAATCCGGGGATAAGGTGGTGCTGGATCCGGGCCTGTCTTCGGGCACGGTGCAGGAAACCGGCGGTCGGGACGGCGAGGGCCTCTATACCTACACCACCACCTATATCAATGGGAAAAAATCCGGCACCCAGACAAAGTTAAAGAAATGGATTACAAAACCGGAAGATTACACTCTTCGGTGCGGCACCTCGGAAACCGGAGAGAATGGGGAAGTAAAAGTAAAAAGTACTTTTACCGCCAACACCACCGCCTACTATGCGGGAACCAATGCCCACGGCTCTACAGGCCAGCGAGTGCACTACGGGACCTGTGCGGTGGATCCGTCCGTGATTCCTTACGGAACGCGCCTGTACATCGAGGGCTACGGAATTGCGGTGGCCAACGACTGCGGCGGTGCGGTGCAGGGGCACATCGTGGACCTGTACATGCGCAGCACGGCGGAGTGCATCCGCTGGGGCCGCCAGAACCGGAAAGCCTATGTGCTGGCGGAGTAAGCAGAAGTGAGAATCCGGAAATGTGAATTCGGAAAAGCCCGGGCCGTGTTGGTGTGACCCGACGGAGAAATAAGGCTTCGCAGGGAGGACGGCGCCAACATGGGCGGCGACCGCCCGGGAAAAACCGGAGCATGTTGGCGTGGCCCGGCGAAGAAATAAGGCTTAGCAGGAAGGACGGCGCCAACACGGCCGCCGGCTATACAGGAAAAACCGGAGCATGTTGGTGTGACCTGGCGAAGAAATAAGGCTTCGCAGGGAGGACGGCGCCAACGCGGCCGCCGGCTATACAGGAAAAACCGGAGCATGTTGGCGTGACCCGGCGAAGAAATAAGGCTTCGCAGGGAGGACGGCGCCAACATGGGCGGCGGCTATACGGGAAAAACCGGAGCATGTTGGCGTGGCCCGGCGAAGAAATAAGGCTTCGCAGGGAGGACGGTGCCAACAAAGCCGCCGGCGATATGGGAAAAACCGGAGCATGTTGGCGTGACTCGGCGAAGAAATAAAGCTTCGCAGGAAGGCCGGCGCCAACACGGTTGGGGACCGCCGCCTCTAATTTGGGCCACTTTCGGGAAATCGGAAGAAATTGACGACGGAACCTCGATTCCCAACGTTCCGCCGTCAATTTCCCCGCGGCCGCCGGGTAGATTAGAGTGAAATGCCCGGGGGAGATGGTGAGCTGAGGGCTAGCGAGTAGAAAATCCGATTGTGAAGAAGTGATTCCGGACACGAATTCGACTTGAATTAGAGTAAAAATATGGAGAAATAATTAGATTGACGACAGACTTTCCGGATGCGAGAGTCTGTCGTCAATCCTGTCGTCAATTTTTGTGGTGCCGAATGCAGATTGAAGCAAGCGGCACGGGGAGATGATTAGAATTGACGACGAAAGGAGGGCGGGTGATGTTCGTCGTCAATTCTTTCCTTTTGAAAATATAATAGAGGAAAAGTGATGCACGAAGGCGGGTGGGAGCCTTTCGTGCATCACTTTTCGTCTGTGCTCGAGGACGTGGTGCCCCAAGACGAAGGAACAAGGGATAGCGAGCGGTGAGGCACCACGCCCGCCCAGCGGGAACGGCTGCTGTGCTCGGGGACGTGGTGCCCCAAGACGAAGAAACAAGGGCTAGCGGGCAGTGAGGCACCACGCCCGCCCGTCGGGAACGGCTGCTGTGCTCGGGGACGTGGTGCCCCAAGACGAAGAAACAAGGGTTAGCGGGCGGTGAGGCACCACGCCCGTCCGGCGGGAACGGCTGCTGTGCTCGAGGACGTGGTGCCCCAAGACGAAGAAACAAGGGCTAGCGGGCGGTGAGGCACCACGCCCGCCTGGCCACGGGCGAAGAAACGTGCGGGACTTGGTGCAAAGGGAACGGAGATATAAGGACCGGCGGGATTTCGTGCACCAAGTCGGCGCCGGCCACGAGCAAAAAAACGCGCGGGACTTGGTGCAAAGGGAACGGAGAAACAAGGGCCAGCGGGATTTCGTGCACCAAGTCGGCGCCGGCCACGGGCGAAAAAACGCGTGGGACTTGGTGCAAAGGAAACGGAAGAACAAGGGCTAGCGGGATTTCGTGCACCAAGTCGGCGCCGGCCACGGGCGAAGAAACGCGGGGGGCTTGGTGCAAAGGTAACGGAGAAACAAGGGACGGCGGGATTTCGTGCACCAAGTCGGCGCCGACCGCGGGCGAAGAAACGCGGGGGACTTGGTGCAAAGGGAACGGAGAAACAAGGGCCGGCGGGATTTCGTGCACCAAGTCGGCGCCGGCCACGGGCGAAAAAACGCGGGGGACTTGGTGCAAAGGGAACGGAGATATAAGGGCCGGCGGGATTTCGTGCACCAAGTCGGCGTCGGCCGCGGGCGAAGAAACGCGGGGGACTTGGTGCAAAGGGAACGGATGAACAAGGGCTAGCGGATTTCCGTGCACCAAGTCGGCGCCGGCCACGGACGAAAAAACGCGGGGGACTTGGTGCAAAGGGAACGGAGGAACAAGGGACGGCGGGATTTCGTGCACCAAGTCGGAACCGGCCCCGCCTCGCCCGCCCCGGCCCCGCCACGCCCGTTCATACGGAAGTTTATAAACTTCCGCATGATAATAAAAGTGTACTGAAGGGGAATTTTTTCTGTGGCATAATACTTTCACCGGAAAGGAATCAGCGCTGCAATACCGGAAATAATATGAAAGGAGATGCAATATGAAAAGAACAATCCGTGTTCGGATTGCCGGCAGGAATCCGGAGTTATCCGGATTCCTCAGATTCCTGGGATTCTTGATCCTTTTGTTTCTCATGTTGTCTCGGCTGGGAACCGCGTTCCCGGCGGAAGCGGCCACCTCGTCCCCATCAGCCTATACATACGAGGATTGGAAGCATTCCCTGGACCGGGTAGCGGAGAATCTGGAGAAGGACGGATTTCACTACAGCGTAAACGGAGGGAAGGGATCTTACCGGAAAAGCAAAGAGAAGCGGCGCGTGACCAACTGTGCTATCTACGTATCCTGGGCACTCCAGGATGCGGGAATTATCAAGAAGGGGCAGGTTTTCTGGATTGACAAAGGAGGTGCCATTCGAGGAAAGCGGAAAACCTGCATTACGAAAAACAATAAGCTGAAGATACTTCATCCCCACAAAAAAGCGAAGCATGCCGGCCTCAAGAAAGGAGATATTTGCGGCTGGGACAGCCATATCCATACGGCGGTGTATGCGGGAAGAGATGCCAAAGGCCGAACTTTGTGGTACTCCGCCGGCCGAGACGGCGGTGTGAAGAAGAACGGAAAGTGGTATTTTAAAGCCGGTAAAACCAAAGCGAAGGTGCGGGCGGCCCGATATGACGGAAAAATCGCCACGGTGATTCGCATTCGAAATTTAAAGGCTGCCCCGGCCAAAAAAACCAAAAAAGCAAAAGCAAAGTCAAAGCCGGTGTCCGCAGTAAAAGCAGACGAAGAATTAAAGCCTTCGGACGAAACTTCCGAGGTGGAATTTGAAGAAATCACCCCGGAATACGAAGAGGAAGAGGCGGTGAACGAAACGGAAGACGGCGGACCGGCAGAGTCGACGAATCCGTCGGATACACCGGAACCGAATCCGGACGCATCAGAACCGAATCCGGATCCAACAGATCCGGAAGAACCCACGGAAAACGTAATCAGCGGAGGGGAGACTTCCGATGAGCCTCGGGATTTTGAGACGGAGGAAAACGATCCGGAGGATGAGGACTGTGCAACGGTGGAGGACTCCGCCAACGATACCATTCTGGATCTGGACAAGAACGAGGTCATTTCCGTCAAAGACGGAACGCGGAAGAAAATCCAAGAAGGCCGCGGGGAAAGCCGGGACCCCGATAGTCCGGACGAGAAAAGCAGTGACCCCGAGAATCGGGATACGGAAAGTCGGGACACCAAAGGTGAAACCAATAAAGTTCGAAGAATCGATACCCCGGAAACCGGCGACGATGGTTTTGCGGTGGCCATGGTGCTGTTAATCCTTAGCTGCAGCGGACTTCTGGTAATGGCACATCGTCGAAACCCGGAAAGTTGACCCTGCGGAAACATCTGTGGTATTCTGTATAACAGTTTAAAAATACGTATCACAGATGGGAGAAAACAGTGAGATTATTTATATTACGACATGGACAAACGAATCTGAACCTGGCCCGGAAGGTGCAGGGACACATGGATGTGGACCTGAACGCCACCGGTATTGAACAGGCAGAGGATTTGGCAAAGGTGGTTCGGGAGAAAAACCTTCATTTCGATGCAATCTATTGCAGTCCGCTGAGAAGGGCGCTGGATACCTGCGAAATCGTTACCGGACAGAGCCGAGACACGTTTCACGTGGATGATCGAATCGAAGAATTTGATTTCGGCGAGCTGGAAGGATATGCCTACCGGGAACTTCCCGGAGCGTCGCAGAAATTCTTTTCCGCACCGGATGAATTTCAGCCGGCGGGGAGAGGGGAGACTTTTCAACATCTGATTCAGCGGATAACGGACTTTTTGGAAGAACTGAAGGCTCGGGAACAGGGAAATGTGCTGGTGGCGTCCCACGGAACGGCCATTCACGCCATGCTCCTCTATTTCCGGCACAAGGAGCTGAAAAATTTCTGGGATGAGGATGTGCATAACTGCGATTTGATGATTGTGGACTGCATCGACGGCGAATACGTCGTCCGAGATGAGAAAATTGCGGTAGAGAAAAAAGAAACCGGTTACCTCTAAAGGGTAACCGGTTCGTAATCGAATCGCTTGATGGATTTATCCTCTTCAATCCGATAGACATGGTATTCCTCCGGGACCAACTCCGTCCCATCCAGGAATACCTTTTTTGATTCGTCGAATTTCTCCGGCTCCACCCGAACGGCGATTCCGCAGCTGGTGGAGATGTGCCGAGGCACCGGCATGATGGTGCAGCCCACCGGCTTCAGCAGCTTCTCGGTGGAAATGGCTCCGTGAGTGGATTCGAAAGTGTACAGGTAAAAAGTATCCGTCATGAACACCACCCTCTCCTACAGAGTGATAACCTTGGAAACTTCCTGCATTGCACCCAGGATGTCATACATGTTGCTGACGGTTCCAACCTTGCAGTCTTCCTTGATTCCGAAGAAGTTCAGGCAAGTGCCGCATACCAGAACCTTGGTTCCTTTCTCAATCAGGGTGTTCAGGTTCTCAACAATCTGAGGCTCTACGCCGGTGGTCAGCTTTACGCCGCCGTTCATGAAGAGCACGTAGGTCGGGATGTTTTCGCTCTCGGACAGGGTGAAGATGGCCATCTTTGCCAGGTTCATTCCCAGTTCGGCATCGCCGTTTCCCAGACCTTCCTTGTTGAAGAATACCGCGTAGCTTCCTTCGTCAAAGCCGTGAGCGGATTCCGGAATATTGCCGTCGCCATCCGCAAATGTAGCAACGAGCTTCTCTCCTTCCGGTGTAACGGTGATTTCTCTTCCATATGTCTTTCCCAGGCGGGACAGGTTGTCAATCTGAGTCTGACCATCTACCAGAATGGACAGATCCTGAGTGCCGTTGTCCAGCTCTTTCTTCGCCATGATTACAGGAATTGGGCATGCTTTGCCTGCAGCATCTAATCTCATAATGAATTCCTCCTATTATTAAACATAAATATACAAGTAAATAGTATCACCAAATCCCGTTTTTTCAAATAGAAAAATCTTATAAAATAAAATCGGCCCCGCGAAAGTTCCCGGCGAGAGCGAACGGAAAACTCCATCAAATCGAATTGCCCGTAAGACTTCACAGAATGGGAATAATGTTGTAGAATTATCTATCATTGAATATACCAATAAGGAGAAGCAGATATGAAAGAATTTATCATTGAAATGGAAAACGGCGGCGTAATGGAAGGGGAACTGTACGAAGACATCGCACCGAAGACGGTGGAGAACTTCGAATCCCTGATTGAAAAGAAGTTCTACGACGGACTGATTTTCCATCGTGTCATTCCGGGATTCATGATTCAGGGCGGATGCCCGAACGGAAACGGTATGGGCGGCCCGGGATATACCATTCCGGGAGAGTTCAACTCCAACGGGTTTAAGAACGACCTGAAGCACACTCGAGGCGTTCTCTCCATGGCAAGAGCGATGGATCCGAATTCCGGCGGATCCCAGTTCTTCATCATGGTAGCGGATGCACCGCATCTGGACGGGGATTATGCCGCATTCGGAAAGATTACCAAGGGCATGGAAGTAGCGGATGCCATCGTGAACACCAAGCGGGATCCGTGGATGGACAAGCCGCTGGAAGATCAGAAGATCAAGAGCATTCGCATGAAGTAAGGCCGAGGACGGCAGGAGAAGAAAGGGAAGAGAGAGCAGTATGCAGCAGGAACGAAATATCATCGTAATTGGACATAAGAATCCGGATACGGATTCCATCTGCTCCGCTATCGCATATGCACATTTGAAAAACATGACCACCCACAGTCATTACTACGTTCCGATGCGGGCGGGAGAAATCAGTCAGGAGACCATGTACGTACTGGACCGCTTCAACATGAAGGTTCCGAATTACTTGGGCGACATCGGTGCTCAGGTATGCGACATGGAAATTCGCCGCACGCCCGGGGCGTCCAAGGATATGACCATCAAGCAGGCATGGGATTTCATGGCACAGACGGATGCGGTGACACTTGCGGTGACGGAAGAGGATCGGGTCATCGGACTAATCACCAAGGGAGACATCGCTCAGACCTTTATGGAGTCAGAGGACAGTCAGTTCCTGTCTCGCATGAAGCCGCGGTACCGGGATATTGCGGATACCGTGAAGGGCACCATCGTGGTGGGCGATGGCGACGACCGCTTTGAAGAAGGTAAGGTATTGGTGGGTGCGGCCATGGTGGAGCGCATGCAGGAGCACATCGAGCCGGGAGATTTGATGCTCATGGTGGACCGGGTGGAAAACCAGATCGGCGCCCTGGAGAAGGGGGCGAAAGTACTGATTCTCTGCCTGGGAGCCAAGGCCAGCGAAGAAGTTATCGCGAAGGCCCGGGCAGAAAAGGCGGTCATCATCGAGACATCGCTGGATACTTTTGCGGTTTGCATAGAAATCCACAAAAGCGTGCCTCTGGAATCTTTCATGCTGAAAGAAGACATCATGACGTTCCGGATGGACGACTATACAGACAAGGTGCGGGCGGCCATGGCGTCCACCCGCCACAGAGCTTTTCCGGTGGTGGATTCCAACGACTGTTACGTGGGAACCATCTCCCGCCGGAACCTGCTGGGAATCCAGAAGAAGCGAGTGATTTTGGTGGATCACAACGAGACATCTCAGGCCGTGGACAACATCAACGAGGCGGAGATTCTGGAAATTGTGGACCATCACCGCCTGGGCACCCTGCAGACCCTGCAGCCAATCTACTTCGTCAATCAGCCGGTGGGCTGTACGGCGACGATTCTGTACGAGATGTTCGTGGAGAAGGGAATTGAGATTGGACCATCCATTGCCGGACTGCTGTGCGCGGCGGTAATTTCGGACACGCTGATGTTCCGATCTCCGACCTGCACGCTGAAGGACAAGATGGCCGCAGGTGCGTTGGCGCTGCTGGCGGACATCGATATTGAAGATTTTGCCACGGAAATGTTCGAAGCGGGCTCGGATCTGGGCAACAAGTCGGAAGAGGAAATCTTCTATCAGGATTACAAGAAGTTCACCTTCGGAAACACCAGCTTCGGCGTGGGTCAGATCAGTTCCATGAGTGCGGACGAGCTTCAGGAAATCAAGAAGCGGATTCAGCCGCTGCTTCGCCACGAGTGCGGAAAGAACGGCGTGTCCATGGTCTTCTTCCTGCTGACGGATATTCGGAACTCCTCGTCGGAAATGCTGTACGCCGGTGACCGGGCAGAGGAGCTGGCGGACATCGCCTTTAAGGATGCGCCGAAGAGCGACGGAAGCTATTATTTGGAAGGGGTTCTGTCCCGAAAGAAGCAGCTGATTCCGGCATTTATGCGGGCGATTAACTTGATGTAAAAGGGCTGTGAAAAGTTTTCAAAATACGCAAAAGAATTTTGAACATAAATCAAAAGATTAACATGAAAATCTATTGAAAGCAAGGTTTCAATGTGATAATGTAATGGCTGTGCTATCCGGACTCCATATCCGGACTCGGGTGGTACAGCATTTTATTTTTTGGTAAAAAATTGAGGGAAGGAAATGGATTACACGAAGGTGCTGAAGGGAATCCTCGATCTCGGGGAGGCAATGATTAACAGCGGTGCAGAGATTGGCCGTGTGGAGGACAGCTTGTATCGGCTGTGCGATGCGTATGGCTTCAAAAAAAGAAATTGTTGGGTGATTTCGTCCAACATACAGGCGACGGTGGAGACCCCGAACGGGGAAACGCTGACGCAGATCCGTCACGTCCCGGGGGGCGAGATGAATTTCGACCGTCTGGATTATCTGAACAATCTGTCCCGTTTCATTTGTAAAAACAAACCGGATGCACCGGAACTTCAGGCGAAGCTTCAGGAGGTAATGAATCGTCCGGAACAGCCGAGGTGGCAGCACTATATAGCCGGTGTCATGGGCGGTGCCGGATTCGCCGTCTTCTTCAATACTAATTTTATGGACACCATCGTGGCCGTACTGGCATCCCTGATTATCGTGGCACTGGGCGAAGTGCTGGGGAAATACGAGCACAATCCGCTGATTTTCAATGCGATTATCGCCTGCATCGTGGAAACCTTTATCATTCTGGCAGTGACATTTGGACTGGGCGACCACGTGAACTATATCACCATCGGAGTGGTGATGCTGCTGATTTCCGGAATCGGCTTCACCAACGGTATTCGAGACCTGCTGCACAGGGATACCCTGTCCGGTATTGTGAATATCTGGAATTCCGTGCTGGGTGCGACCGGTATTGCTTTGGGAATCGCATTGCCGATTCTGCTTCTGAAAGGAGTGATGTAAGATGTTGGTACTTGCTTCGAGTTTTACAACGCAGCTGATATCCTGCACAATCGCTTGCGTAGGATTCGCGTATTGGTTCAACGTAAAGGGCATTCAGGTGTTGTACTCCGGAATTGGAGCGTTCTTTACCTGGGCGGTATATTCTGTATGTTTTGAAATGACCAACAGCAACTTCCAGGCGACATTGTTCGGCGCCATCTTTGTGGCCATCTTCGCCCAGATTATGGCCAGGGTGAACCGAGCGCCGGCAACGATTTTCCTGTGTGTCTGCGTATTTCCGCTGGTTCCGGGACCGAATCTGTACTACATGATGTACTATCTGGTACTGGAGAATTATAAGGTGGCCAAGGAAGAGGCGGTGACGCTGGTACTCACTTGCGTGGGCATTGCTCTGGGTTTCATCGTGGTGGACATCTTCAACAAGTATATCGTGATTATCTTCAAGCGTTTGAAGGGCCAGCTGATATCGGAACACGGCGAACGGTATTAATCTCTTTTTGGAAGAGAAAAAAAAGAATGCCTTTCGACTTGTTAAAAAAAGGACCGGCCGGAAGACTTGACAGAAATATTGTTAGCTTATACAATAAATACCATGGTTGGTTTATTGTATAAGCTAATTTTTTTTAACATCTGAACTGTAAGGAAGGAATGGAGATGAAAAACAAGTACATTGCAAAACGCTATTGGAAGGACAGCTCGTCCCCGATGGGCGCAGTAAACGCAAAGGCAAAACAGTATGACGACGTGATTAACCTGAGCCTGGGCGATCCGGACCTGTTGACCGATAAGGGCGTAATCGAGCAGGCTTACAAGGATACTCTGGCAGGTCACACCAAGTACACGGAGTTCCGAGGCGATCCGGAGCTGAGAGCTGAGATTTGCAAGTTCTATAAAGACGAATACGATATGGATGTAACGGATGATGAAATCATCATTACGGCAGCCGGCACGTTGGCAATGCATCTGGTAATGGAAACGATTCTGGACGACGGAGACGAAGTGATTCTTCAGGCACCGTACTTCACACCGTATCCGAAGCAGGTGGAGATGTCGAGAGGTATCCCGGTAGAGCTTCCGACCTACGAGGAAGAGGATTTCCAGGTTAACGTGGAGAGACTGGAGTCCCTGATTACCGAGAGAACCAAGGCGATCGTTCTGAACACACCGAGCAATCCGACCGGCAGCTGCCTCACCGTGGAAACCATGGAAAAGATTGCAGCAATTGCGGAGAAGTACGACCTGCTGGTGGTATGCGATGATATCTACACCGCATTCAGCTATCAGAACCCGTTCGTGCCGTTCGCATCCCTGCCGGGCATGAGAAAGCGCACGATTATCATCAACACCGTATCCAAGAACTTCACCATGACCGGATGGCGTGTGGGCAACATCATTGCTCCGGCGGAATTCATCAAGGTGATGACTGACGTGAACGTGAACGTTGCATTTACGGTAGCGGCACCGACTCAGAGAGCCGCACTGGCCGCATATCGGACCTACAAGGATTTCCAGCCGGCAATGGTAGATGAATACAAGAAGAGAGTGTTCTACGCAGCGGAGAGAATTAATGCACTGAACAACATGCACGTGCTGTATCCGCCAAAGGGTGCGTTCTACCTCTTCATCAACATCAAGGATACCGGCCTGACTTCCATGGAAGTGGCTGAAAAGATTCTGGACGAAGTGCACGTTCTGACCCTTCCGGGCAACGCATTCGGCGACTGCGGCGAAGGTTTCCTGCGAATCGCATGTACCTGCGGCTGCGAGGAGCTGGGCAAGGCCTTCGATCGAATCGGCGCGATGGACCTGTTCAATCCGAACAAATAAGCATTAAAAAACGGTTCGTTACGAATATTTGTGGGATAGTTACCGGTAACTATCCCATTTTTTTTAATGGGGATGTTTTGAATTTTGAAACCGGAGTAAGGTTGAATGTGGAGCCGTTTTGCGGTATATTATTAGCAGTTATGGAGACGACAAAGAAGACAACAGTGAAGATTATCATAGCAAAAGATCCAAAGAAGCGAAAACCTCAATGGACAGGAGTCATAGTGTATGCACTCCTGCTTATTTTCGTGTTTAATTTTTTTGATTGGAACCGGCCCTATGACGGGTACACCCGCTATGAGGTGGAGGTCAACCGGGAAATCGTAGCCCGGGAACAGAAGGGGGATGTGGCCAAGATTGAGAAGGACATTTCCCTGGTGGATGCGAGTCTGAAGAACGGCGACTCCCTCAGTGGGAAGAGAGCTTGGTACATGGAGCGATTCCGGAACTGCGTGGTGGTGGGAGATTCTCTCACCGAAGGGTTAAGTGTCTATCAGTGGCTTTCGAAGAAGCAGGTATTCAGTTCCGTGGGGGGCTCCCTGAACAACGATGAAAAATTGTTCCGGAAGGCGGCGGCCACCTATCCGAAGGCGGCGTTCTTTGCATTCGGAATGAACGACACCATCAACTATCGAGGCGATTCCAAAGCTTTTATCAAGCGGTATGAGAAACTGCTGGATGGAGTGCACAAGAAGAGTCCGAAGACGAAAATCTATATCTGCAGCATCTCTACGCCGACCAATAAGGCCATCAAGCAGAAGAAATCTTTGGGAAATTATAAGAAATTCAACAAGGCCCTGCAGGAGATGTGCGACGATAAGGGCTATACTTACGTGGATGCCAGCCGGATTTTGCCGACGCATAAGGATCTCTATGCGGGAGACGGAATTCATGCGGCCAGCGCGTACTATCCGATGTGGATGGATAAAATGATAGAAAAGGCAAATCTATAGATGAGAGAAACAATGGATAAACAATTGAATCGAATCCCGCCGGTGCTGGTACGACTGGCACTGATATTGGTGCTGTTCCTGTTTCTGCGGGGAATATACGCTTCCGCCAGCGCCCGGGATGTGGATATGGCGGATATCCGAAGTGCCATGCTGCAGAATACGGATATGGGCAAAATGAAAGAGTGCAACAATCGGAAGCTGATGCAGTTCATGGGCATCAACTACGAGAACTACGATTCCTATCTGTATTACAAGAGCAAGGAATCCCTGGGTGTGGATGAAGTGCTGGTGGTAAAAGTACGCAGCGCCGCGGATCTGGACGGCCTGAAGGATGCCGCAGAGAACCGGGTGCAGTCACAGGAGAAGGCCTTCGACGGCTACGGAACCAACCAGATGAAGTTATTGGCCAATGCGGTGATTGAGACAAAAGGAAACTACCTGTTCTACTGCGTTGCCGAGAACCCGGGAAAATACGAGGAGGTGTTCCGACATGCTGTTCAGTAGTATCCTCTTCTTATTGTATTTCCTTCCGGCGACTCTGGCGATTTACTACCTGGTGCCGCGAAAAAATATCGAAGCCCGGAACCTGGTGCTGCTGGCGGCCAGCCTGCTGTTCTACAGCTGGGGCGAACCGGTGTACATCGTATTGATGATCTACAGCGCGTTCCTGAACTACTACAGCGCCCTGCAGATTGGCAAAGCTCAGGAAAAGGGACGTTCCGGCAAAGGGTCCATGCTCTTTGCCTTGTTCATGAACCTGCTGGTGCTGGGATTCTTTAAATACTTCGGATTCCTGATGGATACCTTCAACTCCCTGACGGGATTGCACATCCATTACACGGCGCTGTCCCTGCCGATCGGAATCTCTTTTTACACCTTCCAGGCGCTGTCCTATATTTTCGACGTGTACCGGAAGAACGTGGGACCTCAGAAGAGCTTTCTGCGCTTCACCTTGTACCTGTCCCTGTTCCCGCAGCTCATTGCGGGCCCGATTGTCAAGTACCGGGATGTGGAGGAGCAGCTCAGCGTTCGCTCCACGGATTGGATCGATTTCGGGGAAGGCACAAAGCGGTTTATTTTCGGCCTGGGCAAAAAAGTCCTGCTGGCCAACAATTTCGGCGCCCTGTACGCCGCCATCGGTGCGCTGCCGGACAGCGATGTTTCCGTGGTGACTTACTGGATCGGAATCGGCGCCTATACATTGCAGATTTATTTTGACTTCAGCGGATATTCGGATATGGCTATCGGCCTGGGACGGATGTTCGGTTTTGAGTTCAACGAAAACTTCAACTATCCGTACATCTCCGACAGCATCACGGAGTTCTGGAGAAGATGGCACATTTCCCTGAGCACCTGGTTCCGGGAGTACGTGTACATTCCGCTGGGCGGCAATCGGGTTACGGTGCCGAGACATATTCTGAACCTGCTGATTGTGTGGTCCCTCACCGGACTGTGGCACGGCGCCAGCTGGAACTTCGTGCTGTGGGGCACCTATTACGGCGTGCTCCTGATTATCGAGAAATACGTGCTGCATCCCTACATGGAGAAATGGCCGGGATGGGTGCGTCATCTGTACACATTGGTCATCGTGATGATCGGCTGGACCTTCTTCAGCATTACGGATTTCGGTGCCATGAAAAAATATTTTGCGGTGATGCTGGGCGTATCCGGCCACGCATTCGCCAACATGAAAACCCTGTATCTCCTGCGCACCCACGGAATTCTCCTGGCGCTGGGCATGTGTCTCAGCACGCCGGCACCGATGAAGTGGTTCCGGGAGCGGCTGGAAAAGGAAGGACACGAGTGGCAGGGCATCGTTCTGCTGATGCTGATTCTCATTCTCAGCATCGCGTACCTGGTGTTCGGATCCTACAATCCGTTCCTGTATTTCCGATTCTAGGGAAAAACGAAGTGCTTCGGCACATCGGATACAGAATGTATGAAAGGTAAATTATGGTTGACAGAAAAATAAAAATGTCCAAAATACTGGGAATCTGCTTCCTGGCGGTAATCTTCGGACTGCAGCTTCTGGGAATTTTTATTCCGGACCGGAAGACCTCCGCTGAGGAGAACCGGGCGCTTCAGACCTTCCCCGCTTTTCGGGTGTCGGAGTATTTGGATGGCCGGTTTGAAAGCAAGATGGACGATTATGCCAACGACCAGATTCCGGGTCGCAACCGCTTCATTCAGGTGAAAGCGGCGGCGGACAAAACCGTGGGGGTTCTGGAGAACAACGGGGTCTACCGGGCAAAAAACGATTATCTGATGGAAAACCTCACTACCCCGGATCCAAAGAACCTCAAGGAGACGGAAGCGGCACTGGCGGGCTTTGCCAAGAGCCATTCCAAATTGAAAATGCATTTTCTGCTGGCGCCCAACGCCGGGAACATCCTGTCGGAGGACTTGCCGACCACGGTACAGATGGCCGATCAGAATAAGCAGATAGACGACTTCTACGCTTCTGTGGAGAAGTCCGGAATCACTCCGATTGACATTCGGTCTGCTTTTATAAAAGCAAAAGACGACGTGCAGCTGTACTACCGGACGGACCACCACTGGACGACGGACGGCGCGTATCTGGCATATCGGAATTCCATCGGCGCCCTGACCGGGGACAAGCCGGAGGATTTTGCGCCGAAGGTGGTGAAGAATGATTTCCGGGGCACGCTGTATTCCAAGAGCGGTTTCGTGAACGGGATGGACGACGCCATCAAGATCTATCTTCCGGCGAATCGGGATTACCGCAAGTCCGTAATCTACTACACGGACACGCAGAAGAAGACGGCGGAATTCTATCAGCTGAAGAATTTGAAGAAGAAGGATGCCTATACGGTGTTCGGTGGAAGCAACCATCCGATGTATACCATCGAAACGCCGGTGACCGGTGGGAAACGCCTGTTGCTGATTAAGGATTCCTACGCAAATAGTTTTATTCCGTTCTTGACGCAGCACTACCGGGAAATCGTGGTGGTGGATCCGCGATACTACTTTGAGAATCTGGAGGATCTGATTCAGTCGGAAAAGGTTACGGACGTGCTGTTCCTGTACAACGCCAACACCTTCTTCGGGGACGATTCCCTGAAGATTATGCTGGGAGATACGGAGTAGCGATGCCGGAAAATACGAAATATGAAATTGGAAAGGTCGGCTTACGGGCCGGCTTTTCTCGTACAGAAATGTTTTTGATGCCAAAATTTTTCAGAAAATATTTCATGTCCATAAATAAAAAAATCTAATGGAAAGTCATTTCATATCGGGGTCGATTGGAGTATAATCCTGTGGAGAAATTATTATGTAGGAGAATGTGATGAATGAGCAATTGGGAGTGATGAATCCAATTACGGAGGGGCGTATTGGACGGGCGATGTTTCGGTACTTTCTGCCGTTGGTCGCCGGAACTATTTTTCAGCAGATCTATAGTTTGGCAGATGCGGTGATTGTGGGCCGCTTCGTTGGAAAAGCGGGACTGGCGGCAATCGGCGGGTCTGCTTCTACTGTTCTCTATATCGTCACGATGGTGTTTACCTCGATGTTTGCCGGCGCATCCGTGACACTGTCCCAGTATTTTGGAGCCCGGGAAGAGAAGAAGCTGCATGAAGCGCTGCATACCATGGTGATATTCGGCATCCTCGCATCCGCCGTGACGACGGTGCTGGGCGTGGCCCTCAGCCGGTGGGCGATGGTGATGATGCGGACACCGGAAAGCCTGATGACCTATTCCGTTCAGTATATGGTGATTTATTTCGGCGGCGTGTCCACGGTAATTCTGTACAACATGGGTTCTTCCATCCTGCGGGCAATCGGCGATTCCAAGCGGCCGTTCCATTATCTGATTGTGTGCTGCGTGCTGAATATCGTCCTGGACATTCTGTTCGTGGTAGTGTGGAAAAAAGAGGTCATCGGTGCGGGATTGGCCACCGTCATTTCTCAGGGTGTCAGTGCATTCCTGGTAATGCGAGCGCTGGTGCGGAACAAGGAAATGGAAGGGATTCCGTTCCGTCTGTCCCTTCGGGTTCGAGACCTGAAGGAAGGTTTCAATGGAATGATTCTAAAGCATCAGATGCGGCTTGGCACACCGGGGTCGATTCAGGCGGTGGCCTACGGCATCTCGAACATACTGATTCAGGCCTGCATCAACGGGTTCGGCGAGGATATCGTAGCGGCCTGGGCGGCATACTTTAAAACCGATGTTATTATCTGGGCAATCCTGAATGCCTTCGGCGTGACCGTTACGACGTTCGTGGGTCAGAATTACGGTGCCGGAAAGAAGGAGCGAATATTCCAAAGCGTGCGGGTCGGATTAGTGCAGTCGTCGTTGCTGGTGGTGGCGATTGTGATACTGCTGATGAGTTTTGCCCACCCGCTTCTGAGCCTTTTCCTGACCGATGAAGATGTCATCCAAATCGGTGTGACCATGATGCATCAATTCATGCCGTGGTACGTTCTGTCCGTCATCCTGGAGATTTTCAACGGTGCATTGCGAGGCCTGGGCGATGTAAAAATTCCAACCATAATCACCACCTGTTGCATCCTGGGACTGCGGATTCCATGGGTGACCTGGATTGTTCCGGCATACCACGAGGTGCTGACGGTAATTCTCAGTTACCCAATGGCCTGGATTCTGGCATTGTCCATGATTATTCCGTATTATCTGCATCGGAAAAAACAAATGGGAAGAATTGTGGTAAGGTAAAGAAAAGTAAGGAAAAGTAAGGATAAGTAAGGTAAGGACCGGAACCCGGGAGGTGCGGATGTGCGCCCCGGGTTCCGGTCCTTTCTATTGAAAAGGCGGCCCGGTCGCCGGCTCGGTTCGCGCCCGGGTACCCGCAAAGCCAATGAAATCGGTTTTCAAGCGCGAACCACGGGACCGAGAAGAGCAGAAATCCGGCCCGGCCGGCGGCTCGGTTCGCGCCCGGGTACCCGCAAAGCCAATGAAATCGGTTTACGAGTGCGAACCTCGGGGCCGAGAAAAGCAGAAAGGCGGCCCGTGCGCCGGCTCGGTTCGCGCCCGGGTA
>OLRJ01000359.1_pt1 | contig 47430 bp, 37 predicted proteins | sample 1672741 | NCBI WGS metagenome assembly OLRJ01 (sample SAMEA3136719, study PRJEB25190) | human gut metagenome | biome: human gut; feature: human-associated habitat; material: faeces | place: Austria | collected 2013 | reverse complement strand
TCTGACTGAGAGTTTACTCACTTAGCCGCGTGTCCACTATTGCTGGGTAAGATCATAACTACCTTATTCACCGGTTAATGTTTAACTATGGCTTACGTGTTGGTGAAGTTCAATTGTTGATGAAGGATTGCGTGGGGCCAACCCTTCCAGACTCACGAGGTAACATTCGTTTCATCCTGATTGTACAAAATCTACGAGATGATGTAGTTGACCCAAGGAAACAACAACCTTCACTCAAGACTGAGCATTCACAGCGACAAATCGAACTAACCGAAGATGACTTCATTATGTTTACCATTTATATGGAGCGATATCGGTCCCCATTATTTGAAGAGAAAAAAATTGTTGACCATGAGTTTGTTTTTATTAAAGGCTCAGGTAGGTTAACTCCATTAACTTACGATGCAATTCGAACATTTTATAAGGAAAAAATTGATCCGGCATTCATTGCCCTATTCCCTCATTATCGTACGAAAAGTAATAAAAATATTAATAATATGGTTAATATAACACCACACGTTGGGCGGCATACTTGGGCTAATATCACTCTTGAGTTTATTTACAATAGTCTCCTGAGTGAATCACTAATACTGGCGCAAGACTATGGTATTCGAGCAAGGATGAATGGAGTACTTGAACCAGCTATTGAACAACTTCGTGCTTTAGGCGGCTGGTCACTGACCAGTAAAGTTCCATTAAGATATGCCAAGCGGTTTATTGAAGTGGTGAGTAACCAGAGCAACTATAAGCGTACGAAACATTCAGATATGCATTTAGCTTCCCCAGAAACAAACATTTCGCAAAGAAAAACCTCCAACTTGCTAGAAGATAATGTTTATGACGAAGACTTCACATTCAAAGATCTATTCAACTGAGAGCGGTATCACCGGGGGTGGTTTTTTTAAAACCCATCCCCTTCACTTTACAAAAGAACAGCTTGAATGGATTGAAAATATTCAGCTCCCTAAACGATTGTTTTTAATAAGTGCAACAGAATTTGATGACCGATATTTATATCTACATGATGATTGGCGTTACAGATTCTCAGGTAATAATTTGGCTATATTATTCTCTACTGGTAAATACTTTTGTGATTTATCACCAGTTTCACTCAAGCTCTTGAAATACTTAACGATCGCGTACATTAATGAGAACTCGGCAAGTGTTGCTGATAAATTTGCTCAGTTTGTCGCAACAACTTTCAAACAAATTGAGGTTATCACTCGCGAAAGCCTTATTGAAAAAATGCAAATGCTAGTTGCGAAGACTGAGCGAAATCACTCAGACAGCAGTCAGTTCTATTACACCCTCTATGCATTACGAAAACTTGATCGTAATGGATTCTTCGAAAGTAAGGATGACAGTGATGAGCTGGAAGATCTATTGCTGGAAGTGCCACGCCCCAGGAACAATAACTGGGCTCGCTACCAAAACCTAGACCTCGTTATACCAGAAGAAGTATGCCTAATGATAGAAAATGGCATTCAACGTTGGGCATCTAAGCTATGTCCAAAAATTGATGTTGAAGAAAATAAAAACATTCATCTGGAAACTGTAAGGAAAACCATTAAAATTGATACATTACGGGACTGCATTATTATTGGCATAGTTTATTACATTGGGGCCAGACCTGTACAGATCGGTAAACTTTCCGGAGGCGATTTTATCGTTGATACCGAGAATAAGTACGGGATGCGTTATTCAGTACTTGTGCCATATGCCAAAAAGTCAAAACTAACTATCGATCGAGTTCGAGTTGCAATTCCGGAAGAACTTGGAAAGTTAATCTTACTGTATAAGTACCTAGTTGGAATTGGTGATACCGACCCGATATTTTCCATCATAGTATCTTCAATGAAGATGGTGGAAGCGTCATTAAAGAAAATGCTTTTCAGATTTTCACCACAAGAGATTCAGGAGGCAGTAAAAAACGATGATTATCAACTACCTGTATATACCGCAAGCCTCTTTCGTCACAACGTTGGTCACTCAATGGCAATGAGTGGTGCCAGTGCTCCTGAGATAGCTTATATATTGGGACAATCCTCTTATGTTGTTGCAGATCGATACATTGCAGCCACCCCTGAGCTGGCTGATATTCGTGAGGCAGCTTTGGGTCGCAACCCTGTGTTTAAGAACATGATGGCACTCATGTTGACTGGGAATTTAGTTCACAGCAGCGAATGGGAAGGTCGCAATGTTGCAGGGTCAATTGGTGGGCAACTTCATTACCATCTCGGTGGATGTAATTATGAAGAAGACATTTGCCCCTTTGCACAGGGTCGTGGATGTTACGGTTGCCTGTATTTCAAACCATTTATAGATGGAAACCACAAAAAAGTATTTCTTTCGCTGAATGATGAAATCCAAAATGTTCGTGATGTTGCCGATGATGCTGGCATTTTAAATCATCCACTTCTCAAGGAATTAGTGCGGCGGAAAGAGCATGTAAATCAGGTTATGGCTCGCATTGAAATGGCAAAGGCCGGAGGACTATTTAATCGATGACTACACAAATAACAATACGTAATAAACAGGCGGATAATCTTCTTATTTATATAGAGAAATATAAAGCAAAATTTGAAGAGCGTCTTGTTGCCTACAATGCTGTTGGACAACTGGAGTGGAATGCCGGTTCCTGGCGTTTTGGTGAGAAAGGTGTTGCATGGCTTAAAGAAACAAAAGATCGCGGCTTTAAGTGGGACGAAGTTTCTAGTCGTATTAAGGGGCTCTCACAAATGAATATTTCTTCGGAATTTCAGGATTTTATGCGAGCTTATCACATGCATCTGGTGTGTATCATTGGCGGATTACCATCAGGTTCTACACTAGACAAACCATTACAGGTCATGAAGCGCTGGTATTGGGAAATGGTAAATAAAACAGGTCAAACGCATCCAATGTATCTGACTTCCGATATTATTCATGCAGCGATGGAGCGGCATCATGAGAATTCTGACAGTCCTGATAATGTCAGTGACTATTACGATATTGCAGTAAAGGCCATTGCTTTACTACGTCAATATGATCTTTTCTTAGTTAATATTGAAGTCAAAAATAAGTATCCTTATCGAAATGGTTCTAACAGCACTAAAGAAAGGAAGAAAGCGCAAGAAGCCACCCCTGATCAAACTGATGATGAAAGACTCATATCAATCCGTGCATTTATGTGTGTTATTGAGTTGATCGCTTTAGCTGAGAATAGTTATCAGCGTATCTTTTACAATATGTTGTTACTCACAATTATTTGCGGTTTCCGTTTCCAGGAAATAATGTTGCTGAAAATGACTTCTTTGGTTAAGCGAGAAATTACGGATAAAGATAAACGTCAGCACGCAATAGATCAAGACTGGCCTACTTACAGGTTGGGTATTGAGTATCTTGGTGCAAAAAAGGCTGGATGGCGGATCCATTGGCTGGCGCCAAGCACTTATTCTGTCGTTGAGATGATTTATAAATCTGTTCGAGAATTGACCTCTGGGTTCCGTAAAACGATTCAGGGCTTCAGAGATTCTAATTTCACTAATATGCTCCCAGGTAAGATCGCTGATTTTCCTGATGAATGGATTGAGCAAAATTATCTTGAAGACATCATGTTTAGTGGTTCTGGTGGCTCCAGGAATGATCTTGGAAAGAGTATTCGGAATTCCATTGCGAACTTTAGCGGACATAAACCTAAGGTAATACCCGTTCATAAACAGAAGAACAGCTGGTACTTCACTAAAGAACAGTTGAATGATTATGTCTATCAGCGTTACGCTCAAGCAAAAAACTTTGAGCCTGGGCACCAGTGCATAATTTCAGCCAAAAACAATGGTGACTGGGAACACTTCAATTATGAAGACCTGATGTTCATCATGCCGGAAGGTGCATTTGGAATTGGTAAAGATTTTGTTTCATTGCAACATATTTTTCCACTTGATGAAAACTCAATAGAAGCTTGGTTAGGCGGAACACAAAACCGAAAATCTATCTTTGATCACTTTAATCTTTTTGAAGATGATGGGTCCCGTGTCATTATCAAAAAGCATGTACCGAGACATAACATAAATACATTCTTGGCAATCGCTGGAGTGACGGATCATATTCAGGCCATCCTAATGGGGCGTGTTGATATCACCCAGAATAAACACTATCAGCATCAGGCCGAATCACAGTCCTATCAGACCGCTTCTCTAGCAATCAATATGCTGGAAAAGGCTTATGATGAGAACAATCAAGCTCTCACGAAGAGTTTCCAGCTATCACTCTTTACTACGCAGCAGAAGCCCTGCATTCCGGTCAACCTACCCTCCCCCAGAACTGAGGTTAGCCGCAGAATGGCAGCTCTATCACGGTCTTCCAAGACGGTAAAAAACACAGGTGTTGGAAACGTTAAATTAACAACCTCACTAATGATAAATCCTGAGCTCAATACCGAGCATAATCTGAAGCAGAACATGCAGACTTTTGGTGAAACAACTGCTGAGGTTGTGGACTATATAACTGGCACAATGTCCGATAAGTTTCTGCCTGAACTAAAACGTGCACATGACAAGTTAGTACAACAAAATTTGGCTGATAAGGCGAAATCACTGCTTCAACGCCATGCAAAACTGCATCCTCTTGGATTTGGAGCCTGTACGAGAGATGTAGCTCGCTGGGGTTGTCCTCATGCGCTTAAGTGTCAGTCTGGTCTACCTTGTGGCTACTTCACTCTTACAGGTCGTCTTGGCGAAGCGGAAGAAGCATCACGACGTTTATCAAACAAGCGAAAAGAAATCATTCAACTCCGTAAGTTGACTATAGTGAATCCAGGCTTCATGCTGGCTTTAAAAGAACAGGAAGAAGCTCTCATCGTGCTCGAGGCTCTTGAAGCTGATGCTATAAAGGTTCAAGGCGAGAAAAAACTGGTTTCCCTGTTTTCTGATGATCTGAACAACCCATTATATAAAGTTATTGAGCGAATTAATAAACAAATGCTAATTGGCAAAACCCCAAAAACCCTAGCTGATCTTTTCTTTATTGAACAGAAACGTATAGAGAGAAATAATAATGGCTAAGACCCCACGCAGTCGCAATGCAGACGATAAAGTCATTCAGGGTAAGGAACTTGATGCTTACATCAAAGCCGAGCTACAAGCCATGGTGCAAGAGGGACTGGAAAAATCCCCAATTCAGCCATCCACGTTACATGCCCGTCTTAAAGCCAAAGGAATAGTTAAAGGTGGCATTAGTACCCTCACCTCTCGAAAAATTATCATCAATAATTACAGGCTTCGCCAGCATAACAACTATGAAGATGGTAAACGAGAGTTGACAACAGATGAAAAGGCTAAATTGGCTATGGGGCGAACCGGCGCTGCTTATATAAGTAAGGCAAATCGTCTTGATGCTGAAATTATAGCATTGAAAGCTAAATATGAACGAAATGTACTGGCGCTCGCCGACATCATTGAGTATATCGACAACGCAACTCCTATCAAAGTTGAGGACATGCTTGCAGACGATCTCATTCGAGAACTTGCTGAGCGCAAAAGAAATTCAAGAATGAGCTAATGAGTAAACGCCCTACTCTATTCGTAAAATTAGCGCGCTAATTATCAATACTCCCTCTTCTATGTCCTTTATGTCGAAGGGAGTCTTCCATTCTAATGGCGATTTGGCTCTTTACACCAGTTTAATGCTGCACTTTATTACCTTCTAAAAGATCAATAGCCTTTTGTAGAACATCAGTTGTTACCACCATGTTTTACACCTGAAGACGTTTTGAGTGCTTCGATAAGATTACTTCGCTCTTCCTCTGTCATCCGGGATATGAGTAATGCAAGTTCTGCTGTGGTCTGATCATCACAAAAAAAGTAGTTTAACGGCACGTTTAACTCTGACGCCATCCGTCGAAGCGTATCAATATCGGGGACATGCCGCCCTTTCTCATAATGATTCATACGACTGCTAGCCGAAGCGGGATCAAACCCAACAAGGAGGCCCAGTGAGCGCTGTGATAAACCCGCCCTGCATCTCGCTTCCTTAAGTCGTTCTGGTATCGGATTTTTTTCAGACACTGATTCATCTTCATTGGCCTCGAATGCTTAGATTGTCTAAGTATCTGCCATTGTTGTATACTTAGCAATCCTAAGTTAACAGCCTTGTTTTAGCCCTATGAATAGTCGAGTAACCAACCCTGAGTCGTACATATTTTCTGCAATCATTTATATTGGGAAGGATAACTTCACCAGTAACGATGTAGCGAAAATTCTTATCGAGCGATTTTCATTTCAAAAAACTTTTTTTAAGGCAAAAGCTTTTACTTATAACCAGATTCAACGTCTGGTTAGAAATGGATTATTAAGTAAAGTACGAAAAGTAGGCGTATATCAATATTCATACTCAAGAACATCTGAATTTAATGTTGCAATAGAAAGTGTGGATTTAATTGAGGCAACATCAAGTTCTTCTTGTCAACTTGTTTCAAATGCAACCAGCAATGAAAACAGCAACGTAAACATTAAAATAGAGTCTCTTATTGAAAAATACAGCAGTGAGTTGGCAAAAGTAACAGGAGCAAAGGAGATTTATGAAGAATTAATCATTGCTGTGCCGAGTAGAGAGGATGAATTTAGGAAACTTTCCTTTGAACAAGAAAAAAAACACATTAAGATAAATGAAAAAATAAACACATTAATTAGTATCGTTAATGAATCTGTTTCGATAAAGCAATGAGTGTTTATAACTATTTGAAGCTAAATGGAACCATGAAGAAGAGAGGGCAAAGCCTTGCCCTCTCCATCTCATGCACTGATAAATCATCATAAAAATGATCATTAACAGCACGTACCACTATATGCTAGTCCGTAATAAATATAATCCCAGCCGACCCCTTATGCAACCTTTCAATCTGCACTGCTACTCATTAAACAACGAGTTCATCATTACACCTTATAAGCTGTAAAGTAAAAAAACTCCCTACAGGCTGTTTTTTTACAATTATTGAACATATTTTAAACTAATCAACATGGTCACCTACTTATGGATACTGCATTTCCAGTTAAACTTCTCAGTCAGTTACGCCCGCTTTTAATTGGTTTTCGTAAATCGAAAGGATTAACTCAAAGAGAATTATCTGCCAGATTGGGTGTGACTCAGCAGACTTACGCTCGTCTTGAGGCAAATCCTTCAAAGGCAAGTTTTCAGCGACTCTACAAAGTGTTAAATATTTTAGGAGTGGAGATGTCCCTTAATTCTGCGCCTATTTTAACGGATGCAAGAACTTCAAAATTTGTAGAAAAAGAGTTTGATTTACCGGCAAGGAGTGAAGATTGGTGATAGTTGCGCGTATGCAAAACGATGGGTGAAGAAGCTTTAGGACCTCATCTAAATGTTTCTTCAATCAAACCTTGATACCTATTGCATCACATTTAAATCAGAAAGTGTGTGTCATAATTCCTGTAACTTCGATGTAAATGCAACTTTCGTGAATTTCGAAGGAACGCCACATGGCTGTTATCCGCCACGTCAGTATTCAGAATTCTCGGTCCATTGGGCTACCCCCACGCCCGTAGATAAATTGTGTCTTCACGACGAGGCCTATTCGAAGGCCTCAGGACTGACGCCGCCGAGATGACTGTGGCGTCGGGCCCAGTTGTAGAACATTTCAATGTAATCGAAGATATACTCCCGGGCCATATCACATGTTATATATATGTGTTTCCTGAACCGTTCTTTTTTCAGCGAACTGAAGAACGATTCGGCCACCGCATTATCCCAGCAGTTGCCGCAAAATGGCATGATAGCGCGGTTATGGGTGGCGTGGTTTAAAATTTAAATCCTAACGTGTTTGAACATATGGTGAAAACAGTGATCTACCACAGGGATCCCCAGCTAATTCCTTTATAGCAGTATATCTTAATGTGGCTTCGCAACTACCCACAAATCATCAGGGCCGAGATAGCTCAGATTGATCTGGCCGTTATTCATAGCGACCGTCGCTCGCACAAGTCCTCGCCGATTAAGGTTAAGAGGGTGTTGTAGCAGACCAATCGCGTGCCCATCTGGTGCAAGCACTAGCGGTTGTCCGTTCCAATGAAAGAGACCGACTGGAGTTCCGGAAGGCGCCGGAACATCGAACCAATTGACGTTTCCAAGATAATCTCGCCGCGCCCAAGAAAGGTTGTCTGACGGAGCAAATTCCTGGATGAATTCGAGCCATATAGTCCGAGCTTCGGCCGTTGGCCAGTTTGGTTGTGCCGAATAGACAGCGAGACCAGGTGAACGCAACCAATCGCGCAATTCCGCCCCGTTCGTGAAGTTAGCAGCCGTATCGGTGACGGCTTTGATGGCCGCCTGTCGTGAATTAAAACCCGCCTGGATCAGTATTGAGGCTGAGCGGTTCATCGTCCCCGTTTCGACAGCTGGAACAGCAAGGCCGAGTTCATAATCTTCCAACGCTAGTGCTGGCATGCCAACGGTATCACCGTTGGCGGCGGCACGTACCCGCAACGCCTCCATAGCCCAAGGAAGACGATAGCCCAGACCGCCCTCAATAAATTGCAATGCGTCTACCTCCTCTCCGGCGATCATCATTGCCAACGGATGCCCAAGCAGCCAACCTCTGAGGATTTCACGCCAATTCGCCGGGAGCGTGTCTGGTTCAAACGGATAAAAGGTGAACACGCGTTCGGCGATATCTGTGATCGCAGTGATTGCAGCCTCATGATCTGATACAACCAAGGCTGCATTAGCTTGCATGAGCAGATTGTTCGCCTCCGGTGCAATTGCATCCAGCGCACGTCCAGCTTCAAGGCCAAGCCCAGCCAGAAAATAACCACGCCGTGTGACGGCAGTCGAATTCGCCCAGATATAACGGCTCCGAGTAAACAGCGCGGTGCGATAGGCAGCCCGTGATTCGTCGTTAACACGCAGCAGGCGGCGTTGCCAGAGTGAAGATTGGAGAATACTGTCGAGAGCGGTCTCGATCTGGTCATCGGGTACATCGGCCTCACCAATGAGACTGAGAATGGCGGTATCTAGTGTCGCCATATGGCGATCCCACTCTTTCAGCGCCTGCTCTCGCTCATCAACCTTTTCACCGGCAACCTCTGGGAAGACCCACGCAGCAGCATTATTGACAACATAGTCGATCAAATGGTCGAGATCACCGCCAATGTGAGAGTGCATGCGGCTCAGCAGCGAGAAGATGAGCTGGATGAGCCCGCTTTCCATCTCACGAGCACCGTGGTCTTCTATCAGATTGACCCATTTGTTGTGCTTCCTGTTATTCACATCTTCAAAGATGGGATAGAGAACAAGGCCTTCTACATCAATATAAGCACGGCCTGCTCGGCCGATGACATTCTTGAATTCCGAAACCTTGATCATTTCACCGTGCCGGTAGAGCGAGTGCATGACGACCGCTGTCGCCGAGAGATTGAGTCCCTGCGCCAGAGTCGGCGATGAGATCGTGACCTTGAGTATACCTTCTCGCAGAAGGCGCTCGATTTCCTTGCGATAAGCTGTCGGCAAGGCACCATGGTGAAGAGCCACACCAAGCCGAAGGCATTTCAGAATATAGCTGTCTGTCCCAAGCCATTCCTCACCGAGTGCTATAGCGATCTGCAAAGTGGTCAATTCGACTGTTAGCAAAGACTCGAGTGCACCGCGCGAGTGCAAGTCAACGATGACCTTGGCAAATGGTTCGACGCTGCGACGCTCTGGGCAATAGATCAACACTGTCTGACCATCTCTGACTAGACGCCATGCGGTTGCAAGGCTCAACTCCTGCTGATTGTCCGGAAAGAGTCGGTTGCGACGCTTCTTCGGTGGTACGAACAGCGGCGGTGCCGCACCAGTCAGAAATCTGGGCACAAATGGCCTTTCCTCACCAACGCGAAGATTTAGGCGCGCTGTCGGCGAATTCCAAGTGACCTCGCCGAACCGCAAACGCGTCGGACGCCAATCGTTCTTAATGGGACCTCCCGGTTGATCGCGCCGTAGCCACGCCGAGAAGTCTTCCATTTGATCTCCGTCCGGAAGAATTGCCGATAGACAGACTATGCGGCGTTGATCTGCGTCCTTACGACGTAAGAGGCGCTGAATCTGAACCTCGTAACGAACTTCGCGCTCACCTGAACCAATCATATGGCCCTCATCGAAAACGAGCAAGCCCACATCGTCGAGCAGTGACGGATCGTTCCTCAAGGCGAAATCGAGCCTCTCTGGGGTTGCGACAACAATATCACGCCCGCGGATGGCATCTTCGTCGAAGCCGGACACTCCGATACTGCCATAAAGGGCAGAAATGGTCTTGCCGAGTGGCCCGAAGGTACGCTGAAGTGTGGCTTCGGTTTGCGCAGATAGAGCGCGAAGCGGGGTCACGACAATGGCACGCCTCCCACCGGCTAAACATCTCAGAATAGACAATTCAGCGATGCGGGTCTTACCTGCGCTGGTCGGCAACGAAACAACGAGGTTGTCGGTCTGGTTGACAGCTCGCGATGCCGCTTCAATCTGCGACGGCCACAAGTCGACCTCTGCCCTTGGGCGTCGAGCGAGCAAGCCAATAAAGAGTTCACGAAGGACAGGCCACGAAGGGGCAACGCCGCCAGCGGGAAGCAGCGGAACTTTTTCGTGGAAGGTGTTCGACCAGAAATCTTTAAGCAGATGGATAGCAATCCGGTGCACCCACCATTGCGGTATAAGGTTCAGCTCCCCGCAGATATCGAGGTTTTCACGAAGCTGGGCGATCGCTTTTTCGAGAAGAGTATATTCACCGCGATCTAGGGCGAGCAGGAACATCGAAAAGGCACCGAAGAAAACATCTGTCAGTGCGAGATTCAGGCCTTCGAAAAGAAAGTCCTTTCCATCTCGTTCCGCCGCATCGGCAACGATGGACTCGGTGAGATGCTGCTGTAAGAATGTCGTAATGGTCGCATCAGATCCACGACCATCGAGACGAAAGGTATATACGCGTGTACGCAGCGAATTGATATCTCGGCGTATCAACAGAGTTAGCGCATGCTCGATCGGCGAGAAATTTGCTTCATCGGCCACAATTGCGAGGAGGGAATAGGCCCGGGCAGAAAGGTGCGCGAGGTGATAACTGGCAGCTGCAAGGAGAAAATGGAAATCGCGATCAGCTTCTTCGCGATTGCCGTTGGCCATGACCGACTCAAGCGCTGTCGCCGCCTGTTCGAATGCGATCCGTGCTTGATTCGGGTCGCCATCTGACTCTAAAAGGCGCAGACCTAGTCCAAGCAAACCATACGCGTAACTGTGAAGATCGAAGCTGAGTTGAGCCGAGAAATCCGGCGCACCAGGAGGAAGAACACCGTCACGCCAGATCATTGCACGTGCCTGACCTCGTGCAATTAGCCTGCCGCGAAAGCCGACCGTCGCCGCGTCCGTTATAGCAGCAATGATAGCATCAGGGGTTGTTGGCATCGGCAATTACTCGATCGTAGACGGCTCCGACAAAAGCAGCATGGTTGTCGATATGCAAACCGACACCCCATTGTCCAATCGGGCCAGGATAGGCCTGTAGCGCCTGTGTTAGGAGCGTCTGTGGTGGGTTACCTGAAAACGTGAAGAGTAGATGTTTAACGCTCTCGGGCGGGATACCGTGCCGGTAGAGTGCCTCGTCGATTGCGTCTACGAGCGGTGCATCGGTGCCTATCTCCATAAGTCTGGCCGAGATAAAAGATAACGCATGCGACGAGGGAAGGCCGCTATCCTTATCTAAGCCGCTCCGAGCCTCCTCAAGCGTTTGAGCGCGCAGGTTAATACGGCTTTTAGCTTCTGTTTTCAGGAAGCTGAGTCGCTGTGTTTCAGCGTCGAGAAGCATACCGATGACATCATCGCCGCGCATTGCCATATTTCGATGATCCTTCCAGCGCAGTCTTTTGATAGGCGCTCGATAACCGCTGTACGCATCAATCCATTCTGTTGCATAGATCTCGCCAAGGTCACCCGACCTAATATGCGCAGTTTGCGGAAGGAGATCGTTGAGCATTTGAGCAGCTGCTGTCTTACCTAACTGGGGTCCGCTTGGAAAACGGAAATTATCCCACGCTAAGACTGTTTTTTGTACAAAGCGGTATCGACTGTACGTAATGAGCGGTATTTTCCGGATCCCAGCTTAAGATTATTACGCCAGACGTAATCTCCACTCAGATTGATATGTTCCCAGCCCAGGGGAGAAAGATGAGAGACCAGTTGCTCATTTATCGGGATACCCTTTCGTTTTAGTGACTCAATAGCTCTTTCTATATATACCGTGTTCCACAACGTGATCGCTGCTGTCAGTAATGTCAGCCCGCTGGCGCGATAACTCTGATTCTCCAGCCCACGATCCCTTATTTCACCCAGACGGTGCAAAAAGACCGCTCGCGCAAGGGCATTACGGGCCTCACCCTTATTCAGCCGCGCCTGCACGCGTCGGCGCAGACCGGGATCACGGAACCAGTCCAGCATAAATAGTGTCCGTTCGATGCGGCCAATCTCTCTCAGCGCTTTGGCAAGTCCATTCTGTTTTGGGTAACTGGCTAACTTTTTCATCATCAGTGATGCGGTGACTGTCCCCTGCTTAATCGAGGTTGCCAGGCGCAATACCTCATCCCAGTGCGACTCAATGTCTTTGATATTCAGGCAGGTTGTTGATATGACAGACTGAAGCCCCGGATAGCGCTCGGCCTTTCCATGAATAAACAGCCGCTTGTCATGAAGATCACGGATCCTTGGCGCAAAAGCGAATCCCAGCAGGTGCATCAGGGCGAAAACATGTTCAGTGAAGCCTGCGGTATCGGTGTAATGCTCGGTAATTTCCAGATCGCTTTCATGGTACAGCAGGCCATCAAGCACGTGGGTTGAGTCGCGCACCCGGCTGATCACTTTGGCGTAGAACGGGCTGTATTGGTCTGAGATATGCGTATAAATCTGCACGCCCGGCTCCTGACCATATTTAAGATTGACCTGACCGGCATAACGTCCGTGACTGCCTACCCGAAAGTTCTGCCCGTCTGACGACGATGTTGTCCCGTCGCCCCAGAATGCGGCCAGAGGCCGCTCTTTCTGTGCGTTAACCAGCTCGGCCAGTGCCGCTGAATAAGTTTCATCCCTGATGTACCATGTCTGAATACCTTCGAGTGACGATCTTGTGGCCCCAGGGCAGGATTCCGCCATTTTTGTCAGCCCAAGGTTGATGCCGTCAGCCAGAATGGTGGTCAGCAACAGTCTTCCGTCTTTTGGTCTGACGTTATTATTTTTGAGGTGCGCGAAGTGACGCGTAAATCCCGTCCAGCTATCAACTTCTTCCAGTATCTCCCTAATTTTCGGATGGGGAAGCATGCCATAGACCAAATCTGCAAAGGGCGAAACACCTGAAGGAACGCTGTTCTCCAGTGGAGTGATTTTTACGCCTTTATCTGAGATATCTACATCGGGCAAATCACCGGCAAGCGCCATCGCGTTAACTTCTTCCAGCCGAGATGCAAGAAGAGTCATACGGGCCTGAAGGTATGCCTGGCTATCGGTCTGAACGGCCAACTGTAACTGGTCATTATGTCGGGATTTCTCAAACTCAGCAGTCGGGATGAGATAATCATCAAAATTTTTGTAGCGGCGCGATCCTTTTACCCAGATATCACCGGAACGTAATGCACCCTTGAGTTCATTCAGTACGCAAAACTCGTAGTACTTGCGGTCGATGCCTGAAGGCGTGAGCACCAGTTTTCGCCAGCTTTCAGGGATAAACCCTGTTGGCGCTGATGGCGGCACTTTACGAAGTTGTTTACGGTACATTTCCGTTATGGTGTCCAGCGCATCGCTGAGCGCCTGCGCCGCAGGTGTCGCCATGAACTGCAATGCTGACAGCATACGCGGGGCATATTTACGCAACGTACTGTATTTTTCGGTGATCAGATGAAGCGCGTCGAAATTGCCCTTACGGGAAAGAAACCGCGTTTCTTCCACGCTGTTGATGAATTCCTGCCAGGGAAGGACATCTTCTATTGCAGTCCAGGGATCTTCCCCGGATTCTCTGGCGTTAAGTAACGCCTGCCCGACGGTAACGTACTGCTTCAGCTTGCTCTGAATAAGCTTTCCCGTTTGCTGGAGCCGTTCGGCCTGCGTGCGTTTTGCCCTGCTGAACAGACTACCCAGGATACGCTCGTGCAGATCAATCACTTCGTCAGTCAGGGTGGCCCTGGCCTCTGTTATTATACAAACCAGCGTAGCGTAACGTCTGACATCGGTGAATTTTGCCAGGTCCCTGCTGCTCATTTTCCGGCCCTCACGCGCCAGTTTAAGCAACCTGTTCTGGTGAACGGAAAGTGCAATACCATCAGGCAACCCCAGCGCAGCGATGGAATTAAGCCGGTCGATATGTTGCAGCACATTTTTACCGTTTATTTTACCCGGAGGCTGTAGCAGCCATGCCAGACGGGAAGGTTGTTCACCCTCTGATATGAGCAGGCTGTCGAGTGCTGATTTATGCTGCTTTTCCAGTTGCGCGGTAAGTGTCGAAAATACCGATCTGTTAGCGAGCGTGACGACTTCGGCAAGCGTCCGTTCGATCACTTCAACAGAAGGGAAAATAACATTATTGTTATGTAGCCAGCTGAGCATTTCTTCCGCCAGCATAAATCCTTTGTCAGTTCGCATGGCATAGGGGTGCAGATGACGGATACAGTCTTTTTGCATTGACCGGCTGAACGGGGATAGTTCCAGGTAGCGATAAAGTTCGGTCAGATGTTCCCAGCGGGTTTGCTCTCTGGATGCATATTCCGGCCATAAATCAGGCTGAAGTTTCAGTCGGGAAGCAACCCTGGATACAACGCCATTGTGAGGAGCACTGCTTTTGTCCGGAATAAATCCAGGTCCACGCAGATAACAGAGTAATACAGCAAAGCCCAGGCGATTCGCTGGCCTTCGGTGCTTATTAATGAGCGCAATATCCGGTTCGTTCAGAAAACACATTCGGGTCAGAATAATTTCATCATCTGGTATAACCAGTAAGCGTTCCTGCTCTTCGCTGCTCAGTATCTGTCGCCGTGGCATAAATGCCTCCCTCGCGTATAGTTTTCATCTGTTATTTGTTCGCTGTGACCGAAACCGGTCGGTTTCGTACACTAAGCTGACAGTATGTCCGAAAGTAAGCGAAATTTATTTCGTACACACGCTATAATTCGGACATCCTTTACGTACGGAAAGTTTCCTATGTCACGAGTTTTTGCTTATTGCCGGGTCTCCACTCTGGAACAGACTACAGAAAATCAGCGGCGTGAAATTGAAACGGCGGGTTTTGCCATCAGACCCCAGCGACTGATTGAGGAGCATATCAGTGGTTCGGTTGCTGCCAGCGAACGCCCCGGATTTATCCGGCTGCTTGATCGCATGGAAAATGGTGATGTGCTGATTGTTACTAAACTCGACCGACTGGGGCGCAATGCGATGGATATCAGAAAAACGGTTGAACAACTGGCTGCTTCAGATATTCGCGTTCACTGCCTCGCGCTGGGCGGAGTTGATTTGACAAGCCCGGCAGGAAAAATGACCATGCAGGTCATCTCTGCTGTGGCAGAATTTGAAAGGGATTTGCTTCTTGAGCGTACGCACTCTGGTATTGCGAGAGCGAAAGCTGCCGGAAAGCGGTTTGGCCGTCCTTCAACACTGAATGAAGAACAGAAACTTTCTGTGATTGCACGTATTAAGGCCGGGGCCAGTATCAGCGCCATTGCTCGGGAGTTTAATACAACCCGGCAAACCATACTCAGGGTAAAGGCAGGACAGTAATGACCGTGAGTTCTCAGCTGGACGTTATGCTATGTGCTATGAGCGGGCTTAACACAGGCAGATGTTGAAACCCAGCGGGGGGAGCCTTTTTCTCATAACAATGGCCCAATCATGTTGATTAATGTCTTTTTGGTCACTCACACTCACTTGTGTACACCACGTAGAATGTCCTTACTCCAGACAAAAAGGTGAATGACCATGAAAAACTCAAATGAAAAACTTGTACATGATTTTTATCAGGCTCTTGAAGGTTATGATTTTTTAACCCTTAAATCACTTTGCTCCAGTGACTTTGTTTTCTATTCACAGATAGATAACCCCATTCATGGAGTTGACGGTTTTATCGCATCTGAAACTGCCACACTTGATGGATTCCGGGGCTTCAGCATGAAGCCTGAAGTTCTTATCAGTGAAGCGGATAAAGTCGTAGCTTATGTTGTTTTTGAAGGTATCCACAATAATGAAATGCACGGATATAAACCAACCGGGAAAAAAGTACGTATTTCTCTGATGATGCTGCTGACTATTGAAGGCGGTAAAATTAAGGAAAAACGTGCGCACTTTGATTATAACGATATCGTACGTCAGATTAGTTAATCTTACAGGAGAGTATGAAATGAAAAAGATAGCCATTTTGATAACCGATGATATCAGTGCATTTCATCTCTCCGTACCACTGGCAATTTTTGCAGATATTATCCCGGACCATTCATTATTTAACGTTGTTTTATGCTCCGTGCAGGGAAAGACTATAAAAACCTCACATGGTATGCATATTACACCGGAATATGACTTATCGGTGTTACGTACTGCTGACATGGTTATAGTTCCTTTCTGGCCATCGCCTGACATTGTACCGGAGCCACAGTTAACGGAAGCACTCCGGGAAGCTGCACAGCATAATGCCACCATTGTGGGTTTGTGCCTTGGTGCCTATGCTCTGGCCTATTCAGGACTACTGGATGCAAGAAACGCGTCGACACACTGGTTGTATGAGAGTGATTTTCAGTCACGGTTTCCGAATACCCACCTGGATATGAATGCGCTCTATGTAGCTGACGATAATATTATTACTTCTGCCGGTACAGGTGCGGGTATGGACTGCTGTCTGTATCTGGTCAGGGAGTTGTACGGGAGCAATATTGCCAATCAGATAGCAAGGCGAATGGTGATCCCGCCTCATCGGGACGGGGGACAGGCTCAGTATATTCAGATGCCTTTTCCATCTGCAACAAAGGATCGCCAGATAATTCTGCTGGTTGAAACGCTGCGCCAGGACCTGGCCAGACGCTGGACGCTGGATGAACTTTGTGAAGTCGTTAGCATGAGCCGACGAACCTTTACACGCCGCTTCCGACAGTCGACGGGCATGACACTGGTTGACTGGTTAACAACGGAGCGTCTGAGAGAAGCGCAGGTATTACTGGAATCTACAGCCCACTCTGTACAGAAGGTATCTGAGCTGGTTGGTTTTAGTTCCGCAACATCTTTACGGGAAAAGTTTATCGCAAAATTTGGCGTATCGCCGTCCGTATGGCGAAAAACATTCAGGGGTTCAGAAGCGATATAAAACTTCTGCCAGCTGGAAAGTAAATTAATCCTCTTACTGTGTTCTGTTAATACAGAACTGGAGTTCTATTATGAAATTTCATCAGATCCGTAACGCCACTGCAATTATTCATTATGCAGGAAAAAAAATCCTGATTGACCCGATGTTATCAGCAAAAGGTTCATTCCCTGGTTTTCCATTGACGATGAACCGCCATTTACGGAACCCTCTTGTTGACTTACCTCTTCCGGTATCAGAGGTTATTGATGTAGATGCTATTATTGTTACTCATACGCATGATGACCACTGGGATGCTGCTGCCCGGGCGCTGATCCCTCGCGATATGCTTATTTTTGTACAGAATACTGAAGACAAAAACGAACTGGCCCGCGATGGATTTATTAACCTACAAGTTCTTGATAATGAAATTGAATACGCCGGAATTCGCTTAATTAAAACTCACTGTCAACATGGTAGTGATGAGGCATTCCGCAACCCCGCTGCGGCAGAGCTATTAGGTGAAGCTATGGGGGTTATTCTCCAGTCTGATGGCGAAAAGACTATCTATATAGTTGGTGATACTATCTGGATTAATGATGTAGAGCAGGTTATGCATAAATATCAGCCTGATATCGTTATCCTGAATACGGGATATGCGCAGGTGGAAAATCTGGGGCCTATTATCATGGGTAAAGAAGATGTGCTAAGGACACATAACATACTTCCAAAAGCACATATTATTTCCACACATATGGAATCTGTAAATCATTTTGGACAAACCCGAAAAGAAATCCGTGAGTATGTAGATCTTAATAAGATTACTGACCAGGTTAGTATCCCTGAAGATGGTGAAGTCGTTAATCTTTAATTATACATCCCCACAACTTTAATCAGGCAGTTACTCATTATGGTTTTACTGGTGACTGCCGGCCCTCTTAGCATTCGAAATTTTTTATGTCACCCGATTTAGTTCCGCGCACTTTTTGAGATTTCCGGGGTTTCAGCCATCAGCCGGTACTCTTCCGGTGTCAGGTTATTCAGGGATTCGTGGGGGGGGGCGCTGTTATAGCGCGAGCAGTCTTTATGCACCGGCTGGGGGAAATCAGAGACCGGGGACTGGAAAACCAGAGCTACCGGGCCAGCGGGCTGACATTGCTGACTGCGGCGATCTCACTGTGGAATACGGTATATATAGAAAGAGCCATAGATTCTCTGAAGCGAAAAGGGATCCCACTAAATGAACAGCTGATTTCTCATCTGTCCCCGCTGGGATGGGAACACATCAACTTGAGTGGAGATTACGTCTGGCGAACAAACCTCAAGCTGGGACAGGGAAAATACCGTTCGTTACGCTCAGTAGATAGCAGTCTGTATAAAAAACAGGCTTAACGTAGGATATTTTCCGTTTTCCAAGCGGGCCCCTAACTTCGCAAGCGCGGCGGCAATCCGCTCCTCTGTAGTGTAGTGCGCGGGGATAGCCCTAGCTGTCATCTGAATGCCAGTCGCAATATCTCCTGGCCGGCCCGTCATGACTCGAACATGGTGATTACCTAATGGCATGTCAGTCGAGTCGCACCAATCATAGAACGGGACCATACCCTACTCCTTAATTCGAAAAAGGTTAGACTTCATGCGATGACCCTTTTTTCACTAACAACCATTCGTAGAGCGATTGCACCTTGGAAGTTGGGTGTAACATTTCTGCAAATGTAGGTTTTAGTCGTATGCTGAGACCCGGGTATAACCGTCAGTTAATTCGTCCGCTGCCCCAGTCAATGAAAAATTGATGGGAATTTTAACAGTTTGTAAGCCTAATAGGCAGTGATCTCCCAATACTTTTACGATTGTCGAAAAAAATCATTGTCTTATGCGTTTTTTGCTCCTCCCTCTGTTTTGGGTACCCCCGTGTCCGTAGATGAAACTAGCTGAAACTTGTACAAGATACACTTTCATCGTAAGGAAATCCTATACATATAGAATCGGTGACGTGAATTAAACTGTGCCATACATTGGACTGGCTGTTGAGCTACACAAAATCAGGGATGAATATCTCTCAGGCCCCTATCAATCCTTGCTGCGATTTTACTGGTAGGAGATACTCCTGAAACTAAGAAGTGTCGATTCAGATTATGGTGCCTTTCGAAAATTGAGATATCTTATAAAATGGGGGCCAGGCCAATCACTTTTGTGATAATAAAGCCAGTATAAAGTGGTTCCAAAATCCTTTAAGATCTTGGAACCATAATGAAAATCACATCAGATCCAAAATTTCTGCAAAACTATTAATTGAATAATCCGGTTTAACTCTTGAAAATGATTCCTTCAGTTGCTCTTCTCTTTCAACATCTTTATCAGTCCAGTGTGTTATTTTCACTAAAATTTCCCATAGCTCGGGAGCAAACTGACGACCATAGCGAGCCCAAACAGCTTTCATTCCAATAGACTTTGCCATTGATATATCTTTAGTAATAGAGTCACCAACATATACCGCATCTTTAATATCTACATTTTCAGTGAGACAAATGTGCTCCAAGAGTTTTGGGTTAGGCTTAGATTCAGCACTAGATAACCTTATAATAAAATCATCTTTTACTGAAATAACTTTTGCGTTTTTAGGATTGGGGTGGAGATTGTGATTGTCTTCAATTGTGTAAAGGTGATCAAAAAAATCAATGACATCAAGCTTATAAAGGCGATACAAAGAATTATATTCTAAAGATTCAGTATGACCGACAATCTTAACACCACGCTCCCTTAAAATATTTAAAGTATCCCTGACAGTAGGGTATAATTTCAATGTATGATTGCGCTTTGAGCTAAAAGCAGAAAATACTCGCGTGAGTTTTTTTTGTAATAAAATCTTATCATTGGTCCCAAAATAAGAAATAACAGATGGCAACTCTAGAGTAGCAAACGGTTTTTCAGAATTACCAAACCTCTGATGAATGACCTTATACTCGGACAAAAGTATATCTAAAGGAACATTTATCTCCTTTGATAGTTCCTCAGCCATAGCACTAAATGATTGGGAATAAAAACTTACCCAATCGTACAGTGTATTATCCAAATCGGTGATAAGTAATTTCATGATAAACCTTCAATAGCATAGGTTGCCGTTTCATTTGCTCCGTTCTGTCTATCGAGCTTGAAAAATTTGAACGCTAGCTTTTCACCAGAAAAATCCATTATACATGCATAGTTAGCACAATCTTGATTTGGCAATTCTGAACTAGCAACCCCTGAACTTCCCAAAGAAATAATTTGAAAAGTATGTTCAGGATTTGAAGCCGAGACTGGTTCTAATGGAGATAGTATTTTTTTTATTGTAATACAACTACTTCTATGCATATGCCCATGAAGAATATAGTCAACTTTATGTTTCACCACCCAACGCAACAATCTCTCCGCATCTAGTGTAACACTATATTTTGAATCCAAATAGGCATCTTCGGCCTCATTAATTGAAGTTAGGTGATGATGGAGCATAGCAATTCTTGTGACCCCCCTTTTTTTAGATATATACTCCCCACTTTTGTTCATCCATCCCATAGATTCCGCAACGTTACTGAGTTGTTTCTCACCGATAAACCCCATACCCAAAAATGAATCTTTAACTTGTTGTAAAACACATGAGTTCAAGGCCGCCACTTCAACTACTTTGTGCCCTCCCAATAAAAATTTTCTTCCTTGCGAGAGATCTTCTTCAGGTTTTCTTTGGAAAACATCTTTATAAAATTTTATATAGTTTTCTTTGCTTCCTTTATGATAGTTTTCTGCTAGAGTTGCCCATGGAGTATCAGTAGTAGGCTTTCCCATTATTTCAAAATATTGTTCTTTAGAAACCAAACCAACATCATGATTCCCTGGGCAAATAATTATATCATCCGGTGTAAGGCTAAGAGAAGAACTAACATCTTTGATGAATTTCGAAGCCAGCTCAAATCCCTCAACCTGTGATTGCCAAGTCAAATCACCTGAAATAGCCAATCCGGCACATTTATTTCCATTGCTATATTTGTCTGCCAACTCTACTACACGAGAAGATAAACATTTCTGTTGATCATTATCTTGCGCTGGAAACGCATGCTTGCCTTTTCCGTTATCGAAATGAATATCTGAAAGCCAAATTATAAACTCCCCTTTTTTTTGGCTATATTTTTGGTTGAAATTATAAGGAATATAATGGGATGCTAATAATTCATGCTGAAGATCAGAATCAATAGCAGGTCTCACCTTCCAAATTGTTCTATCTTGTTCTTTTAATTCAGTTACTGAAAAAACAACTTTATTGAAAAGCTGTTCATCTAAATCCTTTGAGGTGGTGAATAATGAATCTAATGGAATATAGGATAAGGTTTTGAGAACATCATCATTATCATGAATTTCACAAATTTCAGAAACTTTTAACCAACCTAACAACTCATCTTCATTATAATACCTTGGTGTTTTTCTACCATTATCAGGAGCCTTCTTCTTGCTATCCCCAGCAGCTGAGGAGCAGACTTCTTTTAATTCGGCCCTATAGAACTTTAGTCGCCCTGAATCAAAAAAATATATTTTGGTGAGATTTTCGGCAGCAATTCTTAGTTCTTGTGATGGAAACACCTCACCAGATTTTGCCCACCATCCCCACCAAACATCCCCTTCCTCACGAGCAATTTGGTTATGCTGTTCGATGGTAAATCCTTCACTTTTTCCTAGATCACGGAACCTAAAAATGTAAGTCTCTTTCATTTACTTCATCCTTAAATGCAATGGTTTTATAATATCTTCGTTTTATCAGTAAATCATAGTGAACTCAAATTCGAGTCTTATCTTTTTGAGAATAGCGTTAAGTAAGGTAATCACCTCGCTACCTTCTTCCAGTTTGCCTGATTACACCAATACGATCCGGCAGCTGCTAATGCATGTTCATTCAATCGGCTCGCTTAAATCAATGAACTCAATAGTCTTTGCTAAAGGTATAGATTGACGGGGAAAGTCACGTCGCAGTCGGCGGGCTAACTCTCCCAATGCATCACTACGATCCATCGCATGATGGACTAGCAAAGACGCTACCTGCCGAACCTGAGCCTTTGCGCCAGGCTCACGACTATTATCCTGCCCGCGAAGTGCATTACGCCACCCCAGTGTTGCCCTGTTTACATCAATTTGATCCAGCACTCGAATTAAGCCTGAAGGCTGGACTTGCACGAGGAGACAAAGAATCATCAGAGCCTCATTGTAAAAAGTGGGGCTGGGCTGAGATAACGCCTCTGCTAGCCCACTGTAGTGCGGTTCAAGAAATGTAGAAACCAGTGTTGGCTCCGACTGAGCAATCCTCGCCAAAACTAATGCTCCCAGTTGCCAATCGACATGACCCCAATGGCTGAGTGCAATGCGTCTGCCCGCGGCTATATGACGTAACGCGCTAGCCGGCGCGATGGCTGCGAGATGCGTCGACATGTTGACGATACGCGGCTCATTGCGCGCAATCATCTCCTGAATTGCGAGTCTCGCTGCTGGTACGATGTGCGCAACTCCGAGCAGCATTCTCGCATCGCCGATATTTTCCGCCCAATCCGAGCCTATCGCTTGGTCGATCTCGCTCCAATTGAGTGCTAATACCGTCTCCTCGAACTGCTTTGGCGAGGCCTTATGCATGAAGCTAAGAAGCCCTGCGGCAGCTTGGAAGTTTCGTTGCGTACTGCGCGACAAAGAGATCGCGAGATCCTTAGGCGACCAGCAACGGCAGATTTTTCGCCCCACCTGCCGCATTCTTCGGGACGGTGCCAACTTGCCAACATAGATGTTAAGCGGATCGTAGAGCCGCAACGCGTTCCACACGATATCGTTTAGTTCGTTGAAAGACTCTTGCGGAGCGGCACGCAGTCGATCGGCGATGGCCGGGATAAGTGCTTCGATCAAAGTGAACCCGAACTCTGATTCGACGTAGCAGAAATGTTCGCAAAAATCGGCAACGACCGATAGGTAGGCATCCTGCGGCCACTGTGACACAATGCGAAGGCACGCATCGTGATCAATGTGTTCGAGATAGCGTGCCTTCCACATATCATCTTTACAAGCACCTATCATCGAAAGCAGTTCGGCAATCTCACCCGCATGCAACGGGGCAGCAGCACTGATCGCCTTTGCTAATGCGCGTGGCTCAACTAGCATGACGATGTTTTCACCAAGTGCCCGATTAGTATTAAGTACATGATTAAGCACGCGGCCAATCGCATAGCATGCACCTTCCGGCGCCGCCTGTATCCACTCTGCAAGAGTCTCACTATGATCGGCAATTGTTTCCATCTCATCGGGTAGATAGCTATGCAAATTATTCAGTAACCAGCAAGCATGCCGAATATCAAGTGGTTCTGTCGCTACCCAGCAGCGTTCTAAAGCGGGAGTAAGCCATGCCGGCTGTACAAGCCTTCGCCACATCCCAAATTCGCCAGCTAACGAAAGTTCGCTAAGTAGAACACTTAGGCCACTGAGAGGCATCTGAATGTCGGTCAGAACTGTTCTGAGCATAACTGCAATTTTCTGACGCTTTTCGGCTGTCTGTCCGTCGAGAATACGTGCCAGGAGTACAATAGCAAGACGCTGGTGTGGACAGCGAAGGTCGTTGAAACTCAGTAAAAATCGTTGCGCTACAAGCCAATCAATCGCAGCATTTCCATCAGAATTCGACAACTCGTCCCCGACTAACCGCAACAACATTTCGCGTGAACAGTGCGCATCACGTGATGCCAGCTGTCGAATTGCAGCAGCTGCAAGAACCACGTCAGCGCCTGCTGCGCGCGCAGAACTTGCCATTGCATTCGCTCGCCGCCATCCTCCTCCAAGGATGAAACAGAATTGCCAGGGATAAAGCGCTTTCTCCGCTGCATGCTCAAGGCGTAGATCGAACTGCTCATCTCCCGGCCGATCGCCGATGCGATCATCGGCTTGACGAACAGCGGCAAGTGTTGCTTCGCGGGAAGCCAGAAAACCATTCGCAATAACCCGAACCGCTCGCTTAGCATCAAGATGGATGGCGCCTGGAAAGCCGCTCTTATCTTCGGAAATCGTGTACGCACTTAATACCCATCGCGATGCAGTGGCCTGTTCTTCCAACTCACGAAGAAATGCTGGGCGAGTCAGGTGAGCATCATCAACGATGTAGAGTGTCGGTTTCAGACTCTCATCAAAAGAAGGTATCTTTCCAATTGGGTCGGCTAATCTTAGGACACGCCAGCCGCGACAATACATTTGAAGCGCCACTTGAAGAATTGAGATTGATTTCCCAGCTCCCGGTACCCCCGCAAGTCGAGCTGTTCCTGCGCGCTCCAGGTCTGCAGTCAGTAGAGCTACCTCCGGAAGAATGGGACAAGCAGCGACATCTGCAGGCCCGAGTGGACGACCCATTAGAGCAGGTCCAAGATCACGAGGCTTTTCGAACTTAACCTCAGACCAAACTGATGCTTCAATATTGAGTACTGATGATCTTGGTGCGAACACAATGAGGCTCCGCCGGATCTGATCGAGCTCCTCGGAACTTGGTAACGCGCGCAGAGCTGCCATGATTTTATGCAGATCGCTTGCATGTTCGGGATAGATTTCTTCAATCACTTCCTGATGAGTGGATAGCAGCGCTTGAATCGTGTCCCATCCAATAGCAACTACGGGAAATTTTCCTTCCTTCACGCGTTGTTCTGACACTAGTCGGGCATGTTCTTGAAGTCGCGCATCATTAGGCGCTGTAGTAGCAAATGTCCAGTGTCCAAGCTGTGGTTTAAAATTTTCGGCCTTGATGAGTTCCGTATCGAACTCCACGATAGTCGCCTTGGCCCCATAACCTTCGTTCTTCCCTTTGCATTGCACACCAAAATTTATGCCGGGTGTTGCCTGTGGCGTTCCATAGACATCAACACCGTGCTGTTTTTGCCCAGACCGACCATTTTTTTGCGTAAGGGGAGACCTCCACACTGCGGCAAACAATGCACGAGTCAAATCTTCGAATTTCTCCCACGACTTTGGCGGGAGAATCTGTTTGTCAATAAAGTCCATTGCACAAGCCACTTTGTAAGTATTTTAAGGAACAGTCATCGCCTTCGCTTTAACCACATCCTCAAGAACGTGACTAGTCAAGCATCAGGAGTAGATTTTATTATTTCAGAGTTCCAAGTGGAATGAAAAGTAATCCATTTCGACTTGGGTAGCTGACAACAGCATTATCTCCCCACACCAAAACGGCTCTCGGGCCGTTAAGCGCTTCACCAACAAATAGAATTTTTTTTATTTGAAGTGAAGCACGATCTAACGCTACAAGCTCATGATTGTTTCGATTGACCGATAACAGTAAGTTTCCACTCACCGTTTGCGATAACGGGTCTGCCCATGCGAAAAAATTATTATTATCATTTGAGGCAAAGCGAATTTCTTGAATTAGCTCCCCTGATTCCGGCTCTATTACACAGATGCCACGCTTGGACTGGAACATGCCGACATAGATGCGATTGTAGAGATCGTCATATGTTAGACATGCAGGGGTTGAATCATCTGCACGACCATTGCTTATCTCGGCGAGCTGGACATCCGCCGTATATTTTTGACGACTCAAGTCGTAGATAGCTAAATAGCAGTTAGCATGTGGATAACTCAGCCCGTGGCTGCGTCCGCCGCGTTGAATGCCAATGTAAATTAATGGCAGTGTCGGATGTCGTAGCAGCGACATGCAGCCTCGGCCACCTTCGGGATATGCTACTGTCTTTACAACGTATGTGGCACTGTCAATGATGTAGAACTGGTTGACTCGATTGCTTGCGAAATAGATTTCTTTTTCGTTTTGTGACACTGCTAATTGTCCGTTACCGCCCCCAGGTAACACTATTCTTTTAACGATAGCATGCGTAGCCAAATCAATAACGAGCACAAAGTCCGAAAAAACCTGGCCGACAAACAAACGGCCATCTGCAATAACTAAGCTACCAGGAGGATGGCTCAAAATCTCTCTTTCACCGTTTTGCGGGGAGATCGACTCATATTTATCCAGGTCGATGGTACGTATGATTGATTTGGATGATGGATTAACGATTGAAATGCTGCATCCAGCCCAATTTGCAGTTATCAGGAAGTTGTTATGCAGGAGAATGTCATGTGGTTCAGAGCGGCTTGGAAATTTATAAATCGGGGCTCCATCATCACTACTGTCTAGAATAAGAGAGGCTTCTGATGTTGCTGCCTGTGCAGTCTTGGCAAAATCATCCAAGGATGTGACCAGAGTGATGTTCGACCCTCGTGCCGCATCCTGTGCTCCAGGTTGGAAACCAACCTCACTGACCATGATTCCTCGATCGGCACCAAGGTCATCAATGAGGCTCTTGAGAGCAAGCACCTTTTCCTTAGGAACGCGAGTTTTCCACAATTTGCATTCGATTACCCAAGTACAGAGGATACCCGATCGAAGGAAGGTCGCGTAGACGTCAATATCATGGGTCGCTCGAACACCTTTGGCTCGATAATCAACCAAAGCATTACATCCAAGACGTCGAAATACTTCAGCTGTGGCCTCCTGATAAACTCGCCAGTCCGCGTAGCTCATGCAACTCCCCAATAATATGGCTATATTTTTTTCTATGTGCCATCCAGCTTGCGATGAATAAGCGAAACCAACGTAAGGATGTCCAGCGCATCCAATTCAGACATGGGCCAATTCTTCTTAGGCGAATGGGCCAGTGGATTGCGCACAGCGCCGAATAGACCAATGAGTAGGTTCGCAAAACCTTTTTGTTCACTCTTTTCTGAGTCGGTAGTGAGCGGTCCCAAGGTCAGAACTGGTTGTTGTCCGGTAAATGCCTTGTTCACCAAGTCAGCACCATCGCCGCTCAACCCAGACAACTGACGAATACGTTCCGCAACCCCTTTCGTCGCCTCGAAGACGGCATGAAAATAGTTTTCGTCCAGAAGTTCTGCACGACAATAGTTCAAAACTTCTGCATGCACAGCACGGTTTTCGAGTGCAGCCTTAAGTCGCCCGGCGCGGGCTCTGGCTGAATCGAGTGTTGTTGCTTTAGTAGCGTTCGTGACCTTACCATCTTCGCGGACATAAAAGCCGGAAAAAGCTAGGACAACATTGAGTTCATCACGCCTCCAGGTAAATACTGCTGGATCACGAGCGTAATTTACCGGATTCATCGCACGGTTAATGAACATTATGAGATGGTTGCCGACCTGATATTGGTTCTGCGCACCTACGAGCGCATTATACAGCCGTTTCCATTTTGTCATGCTTGGCGATGTGTCGGCAACTTTGATTTCTTGTAGGAGTCGCTCGATCTGCGCCCCACTCAAGCCACGTTCGGTATCAGCAAGAACGCGACAAGCGGCCTCAAGGTGCTGAGAGTTGAATAATGGAATACGTATCATAAATTACCTTTTTATCACCTTTCAGACCCACTCGAGCGCCGTGATAATCGATTGTCCCTCAGTACCGACCTCCACAAACAAAGCGTGATCGTAGCCAAGCTGCTGCTTATAACCTTGAAGTTTCAGTAGATCGATTCGTCTATCGACGCGACTCGTTGATTTTTTAAATTCTAAGACCAGATGATTCTGTTGTGTACCTCGCCGATGCACGATCACATCAGGAAATACTGTCTTTGCTTCAACGTCTTCGCTGTCTGGATAAAGCTCCAAATGTCTGAGCCGTTTAGGTTCTACACCATCCCGGTTATATTCGCAATCTACATTCCAACCGGGGAAAGATAGCTGGAGGTACATCGCAAAGCGAAAGGTAATGGACCGTTCGTTAGCATCAATACTGAGTAGATCATGATCATTGAATAGTAGCTCGGACAATGCATGTGACACAGGTTCGCCTGGTTCACATTGATTGAGGTAGCGTATTTGAGCCGGGGTCAGTGCCATTATCACGCTCGCATATTTAAGGAATTTTATTGGATTTTTCAGTACGCATTCGGTTACCAACTAAAAGGTATAATAACTGAATACTAAAACCTGATGTTCATCACAAAATCAGAAAAACCAGTTCATGAACCAATGGTAGAAAATTCGTATGATTTGTGTTCAGCTACTTGCACAGTTATGAACCAAAACTTAGTTCATAAGTGCATGCTTTGATTGCTCGATGAGAAAAAATTATTTAATTACAGTGGGTTGCAAAGTTTTTTATTATAAATTAAATTATGTATTTCCCTCAAACCCAGAATAGTTAAATCATGTCTGAGTGATGCGAAGTGCTTTTCTGGTAGTCGTTATTCGTTCAGGGTTCAAGAACTTAAGCCTCTCCTCTTTCATAATTGGCCTGTGCATGGAGAAATAGCCTGGTTATTCCCTGCCCCATGCTAAGAGCGCAGTGTCTGTCGCATAGACACTGCATACGAAAACACCAGAGGGTGCTGTTACTTATTTAAGGACGGATCAAGCGGGAATGAGTCCACTCCGGTATCAGAAATGGCTACGTCTCAATGAAGTCAGGCGACCGATGCTGAATGAACATTACGATGTCACCACAGCAGCCTATGCTGTCGGTTACGAAAGCTATCCCATTTCAGTCGGGAATATTCGCGGATGTTTGGAGAGTCACCCAAGAGAGATATTACCAGGTTAAGAAAGTCTGTCGGACAGCTTTAATAAACCCTGCACTTATCTGTTTAGAGCAATTCGGTGTTAGTTTCAGCAAGCAAACATTAACCATAGCTAATGATTTATAGCCATATTAACCATTGGTAGCTCTTGACCTTTCCTGACACTTCCCTTGTTCGCAATAATATTCTGTTTAGTCACGGTTTATAAATAACATGCATAATGAAATCGTCATGTTATTTAGCGACATAAAATGTTTTTGCAAATACTCTCTTCAACAAGTGCAGCAATAAACTTGTTGTGGAACCAATATCCAGGTCGCAGGATATCGCTATTCTACGCAAGGTTTTTATAACTTATCCGACAGTGCCTACAGTCGAATGAGTGGTTACACCGTCAAGCCTCCTACCGGAGACACCAATGAGCAGACACAATTTATTGATTATTTTAATCTGTTCTACAGTAAGCGTGGTCAGGAACAAATAAGCATCTCTCAGCAGCTTGGAAATTACGGTACGACATTTTTCAGTGCCAGTCGCCAAAGTTACTGGAACACGTCACGCAGCGACCAGCAAATATCATTTGGATTAAATGTGCCGTTTGGTGATATTACGACTTCGCTGAATTACAGCTATTCCAATAATATATGGCAAAACGATCGGGATTATTTACTCGCTTTTACGCTTAATGTTCCCTTCAGTCATTGGATGCGTACAGACAGTCAGTCGGCATTTCGTAATTCAAACGCCAGTTACAGTATGTCAAACGATTTGAAAGGCGGCATGACCAATCTATCGGGGGTTTATGGCACTCTGCTGCCGGATAATAACCTGAATTATAGCGTTCAGGTCGGTAACACCCACGGAGGTAATACATCGTCTGGCACCAGTGGTTACAGTTCTCTTAATTATCGTGGAGCTTATGGTAATACTAATGTCGGTTACAGTCGGAGTGGTGACAGCAGCCAGATTTATTACGGAATGAGTGGTGGGATTATTGCTCATGCTGATGGCATCACCTTTGGACAGCCGCTGGGCGACACAATGGTTCTGGTTAAGGCTCCTGGTGCTGATAATGTCAAAATAGAGAACCAGACCGGAATTCATACCGACTGGCGTGGCTATGCCATATTACCATTTGCGACAGAATATAGAGAAAACCGTGTTGCTCTTAACGCGAATTCCCTTGCAGATAATGTTGAACTGGATGAAACCGTGGTCACTGTCATCCCAACTCACGGTGCTATTGCCAGAGCAACATTTAATGCACAAATCGGCGGGAAAGTATTAATGACGTTGAAGTACGGTAATAAGAGCGTTCCATTCGGTGCAATTGTCACACACGGAGAGAATAAAAATGGCAGCATTGTCGCGGAAAACGGTCAGGTTTATCTGACTGGACTTCCACAGTCAGGGAAATTACAGGTTTCATGGGGTAAAGATAAAAACTCAAACTGTATTGTCGAGTACAAGCTTCCTGAAGTTTCTCCTGGTACCTTACTGAACCAGCAGACAGCAATCTGTCGCTAAGGAACAATAGATTATGAAATACAATAACATTATTTTCCTCGGTTTATGTCTGGGGTTAACCACCTATTCTGCTTTATCCGCAGATAGCGTTATTAAAATTAGCGGGCGCGTCCTCGATTATGGCTGCACAGTCTCATCGGATTCGCTTAATTTTACCGTAGATCTCCAAAAAAACAGTGCCAGACAATTTCCAACGACCGGTAGCACAAGTCCAGCCGTCCCTTTTCAGATTACGTTAAGTGAATGCAGCAAAGGGACAACGGGGGTTCGGGTTGCATTTAACGGTATTGAGGATGCAGAAAATAATACTCTGTTGAAACTGGATGAAGGAAGCAATACGGCTTCCGGTTTGGGTATAGAAATACTGGACGGAAATATGCGTCCGGTGAAATTGAATGACCTTCATGCCGGGATGCAGTGGATCCCACTGGTACCAGAACAGAACAATATTTTGCCTTACTCCGCTCGTCTGAAGTCAACTCAGAAGTCCGTCAATCCGGGACTGGTGAGGGCTTCGGCAACCTTTACCCTTGAATTTCAATAATCAGAGTCAGATATGAAAAGACTTCACAAGAGGTTCCTGTTAGCTACGTTTTGCGCGTTATTCACAGCAACTCTCCAGGCCGCCGATGTCACTATCACTGTTAATGGTCGGGTAGTCGCTAAACCCTGCACTATTCAAACCAAAGAAGCTAACGTTAATCTCGGGGATCTTTATACGCGCAATCTGCAACAACCTGGTTCTGCATCTGGCTGGCACAATATTACTCTGTCATTAACCGATTGTCCGGTTGAAACAAGTGTAGTGACGGCAATCGTGACAGGTTCAACTGACAATACGGGTTATTACAAAAATGAAGGTACATGAAGGTACTGCCGAAAATATTCAGATAGAGCTGAGGGATGACCAGGATGCGACGTTAAAAAATGGCGATAGCAAAACGGTTATTGTTGATGAGATCACTCGTAATGCACAGTTTCCACTTAAGGCAAGAGCTATCACGGTGAATGGAAACGCAAGCCAGGGAACGATCGAGGCGCTAATCAATATGATCTACACCTGGCAATAACGTCGATTCGATTTTCTTAGCCTCTTTTTAAATCAATTTTTTAACCTTAGGATATATCATGGGTAAAACAATCAGTATAAAGGTCCTGTTCGGTATTTATTTTCTATTAATGGCAGGTAAAGTTTTTGCCTTCAGTTGTAATGTCTATGGCGGGTCAAGTATTGGAGCTGGTACAACCTCTGTTTATGTTAATCTCGACCCTGTAATACAGCCGGGCCAGAATCTGGTTGTAGACTTGTCTCAGCATATAAGTTGCTGGAATGATTACGGCGGCTGGTACGACACTGATCATATAAACCTGGTACAAGGCTCAGCTTTCGCAGGCTCTCTACAGTCATATAAGGGATCGCTGTACTGGAATAATGTGACCTACCCCTTCCCGTTGACGACAAATACCAACGTATTGGATATTGGTGATAAGACACCGATGCCATTACCGTTAAAACTCTATATTACCCCAGTCGGGGCGGCCGGTGGAGTTGTCATAAAAGCCGGGGAAGTTATTGCCCGTATTCATATGTATAAAATTGCCACGTTAGGAAGCGGAAATCCGCGTAATTTTACGTGGAATATTATTTCAAATAACAGTGTTGTTATGCCAACAGGCGGCTGCACTGTTGACAGTCGTAATGTCACCGTGGATCTCCCGGACTTTCCTGGAAGCGCAGAAATACCCCTTGGCGTATATTGCTCAAGCGAACAAAAGCTCTCATTTTATCTTTCGGGTGCCACCACTGACAGTGCCCGACAAGTGTTTGCTAACACGGCACCTGATGCAACAAAAGCATCGGGAGTGGGTGTCTCTCTGATACGTAATGGAAAAATACTGGCTGCGGGAGAAAATGTCTCCCTGGGGACAGTAAATAAAAGCAAAGTACCTCTGGGTTTAAGCGCAACCTATGGACAAACAGGGAACAAAGTTTCAGCCGGAACCGTCCAGTCAGTCATTGGTGTCACTTTTATCTATGAATAATTGTGATTTTGACCTTAGTCTATGCGCTCCATTCACGAAAATTGCGCGGATAATTATTTTGTGAAAGCTATTATCCTACACCTGTAAGAAAATCCGCGCACAATTGAAGCCAGAGTCTTATTTTTTATATTGAAAAATATGTTAATTTAAACACTATGAGAGATGATGCTTAATTTATCGTATTTAATCTTTTGTTTAACGATAATAGATTAAAAATAGAAAGAGAGTAGTCCCCTACTCTTATATATCCATGTTGGCGATAATCCCTTTGTATGTACTGTGCATCATCGCTATTACAAATCCTAATAATTCATTTCCACACAGGATAAGCAAATGAAGAAAAAAATTGAATCCTACCAGGGAGCTGCCGGTGGTTGGGGTGCTGTTAAATCCGTAGCGAATGCAGTACGTAAGCAGATGGATATACGCCAGGATGTTATTGCCATGTTTGACATGAATAAGCCAGAGGGCTTTGACTGTCCGGGTTGTGCATGGCCAGATCCTAAGCACAGTGCGTCATTCGACATTTGTGAAAACGGCGCAAAAGCAATCGCCTGGGAAGTCACGGATAAGCAGGTAAACGCCTCTTTCTTTGCTGAGAATACGGTTCAATCATTACTTACCTGGGGAGACCACGAGCTTGAGGCTGCGGGGCGACTCACTCAGCCTTTGAAATATGATGCCGTCAGCGACTGTTACAAGCCATTAAGCTGGCAACAAGCTTTCGATGAAATTGGCGCACGCCTTCAAAGCTATAGTGATCCCAATCAGGTTGAATTCTATACTTCGGGCCGCACTTCCAATGAAGCTGCCTTTCTTTATCAGCTTTTTGCCCGTGAATACGGGAGCAATAACTTTCCCGACTGCTCCAACATGTGCCATGAACCGACAAGCGTGGGTTTGGCAGCGAGTATCGGTGTAGGTAAAGGGACCGTGTTGCTGGAAGACTTTGAGAAGTGCGATTTAGTCATTTGCATTGGGCATAACCCTGGTACAAACCACCCTCGCATGCTGACTTCGTTGCGCGCTTTAGTGAAACGGGGAGCGAAAATGATCGCCATCAATCCTCTACAGGAACGTGGCCTGGAGCGATTTACTGCACCGCAAAACCCGTTTGAAATGCTGACGAACTCTGAGACTCAGTTGGCCAGTGCCTACTATAACGTGCGCATTGGTGGTGATATGGCGTTGCTCAAGGGGATGATGCGCCTGTTAATTGAGCGCGATGATGCTGCAAGCGCCGCAGGTCGGCCCTCATTGCTGGATGACGAATTTATTCAAACGCATACCGTCGGCTTTGACGAGCTACGCCGTGACGTTCTCAATTCCGAGTGGAAAGATATCGAACGTATTTCTGGATTAAGTCAGACTCAAATCGCCGAACTGGCTGATGCATATGCCGCTGCCGAACGAACCATTATCTGTTACGGAATGGGGATCACTCAGCACGAACATGGTACCCAGAATGTACAGCAACTGGTCAATCTGCTGTTGATGAAAGGTAACATTGGCAAGCCTGGTGCGGGTATCTGCCCACTACGTGGCCACTCTAATGTACAGGGCGACCGAACCGTCGGTATCACCGAGAAACCGTCTGCAGAGTTTCTGGCTCGCCTGGGTGAGCGCTATGGCTTCACACCACCTCAAGCACCTGGACATGCTGCAATTGCCAGCATGCAAGCAATATGTACAGGGCAGGCTCGAGCATTGATCTGCATGGGGGGCAACTTTGCACTGGCAATGCCAGATCGGGAAGCGAGCGCTGTACCGTTAACGCAATTAGATCTGGCGGTACACGTAGCCACTAAGCTTAACCGCTCTCATCTGCTGACCGCACGGCATAGCTATATTCTGCCGGTTCTGGGACGTAGCGAGATTGACATGCAAAAAAGCGGTGCGCAGGCGGTAACCGTTGAGGATTCAATGTCGATGATTCATGCCTCGCGTGGCGTGTTAAAACCCGCCGGTGTAATGCTGAAATCAGAGTGTGCAGTGGTCGCGGGAATCGCGCAGGCAGCACTACCCCAGAGCGTGGTAGCCTGGGAGTATCTGGTGGAAGATTATGATCGCATTCGCAATGACATTGAAGCTGTGCTGCCAGAGTTCGCCGATTATAACCAGCGCATCCGACATCCTGGTGGTTTTCACCTGATAAACGCTGCTGCTGAAAGGCGCTGGATGACTCAGTCAGGTAAGGCTAATTTCATTACCAGCAAAGGGCTGTTAGAAGATCCCTCTTCAGCGTTTAACAGTAAGCTGGTCATGGCGACAGTACGCAGCCACGATCAGTACAACACGACGATTTATGGTATGGATGATCGCTATCGAGGGGTATTCGGTCAACGAGATGTGGTCTTTATGAGTGCTAAACAAGCTAAAATTTGCCGTGTAAAAAACGGCGAAAGAGTTAATCTTATTGCGCTTACGCCAGACGGTAAGCGCAGCTCACGCCGCATGGATAGATTAAAAGTGGTCATTTACCCTATGGCTGACCGCTCACTGGTGACCTATTTTCCAGAATCGAATCACATGCTAACACTTGATAACCACGATCCATTAAGTGGCATTCCTGGCTATAAAAGTATTCCGGTTGAATTAGAACCATCAAATTAATGCCTCTTCTCATTTCTTCTGCTGTCATCCGCACAGCAGAAGAATCCCTCATTGACTATTATCGCGCAATTTGCTCACATGGATTAAATTAAACTACATACTATAAGATATAAACTTCTGCCTACAGCTGTAAGAAACTCCGTTCAGTACTGAAGCGCCAGTCCTATTTCCTCTTTTCTCCGGCCTGTTATATTAAGCATACTGATTAACGATGATTAACGTCATTCGTTTAATAAACACATTTGAAATGCATGCGACCATAGTGAAAAATAAAATCACGCAAAGAGACAACTATAAAGGGATCATGTCTGTAATTGTGGTTGTCTTATTACTGACCCTTACGTTGATAGCCATTTTTTCGGCAATTGATCAGCTGGGCATTTCAGAAATGGGTCGCATTGCAAGAGATCTTACACATTTCATTATCAATAGTTTGCAAGACTGAAAATAAACAGCAAATTATAAATATGAAATGTTAAAAAAGTATCGATAAAAACTTTATTGTTTTAAGGAGATAAAATGTCGCTCGTTTGTTCTGTTATATTTATTCATCATGCCTTCAACGCTAACATTATAGATAAAGATTACGCCTTCTCTGACGGCGAGATCCTGATGGTAGATAACGCTGTTCGTACGCATTTTGAACCTTATGAGCGGCATTTTAAAGAAATCGGATTTAATGAAAATACCATTAAAAAATATCTACAATGCACTAACATCCAGACAGTGACGGTGCCTGTTCCTGCGAAGTTTTTACGTGCTTCAAATGTACCGACTGGATTGCTTAATGAAATGATTGCTTATCTCAACTCGGAAGAACGCAATCATCATAATTTTTCAGAACTTTTGCTTTTTTCTTGCCTGTCTATATTTGCCGCATGCAAAGGTTTCATTACACTATTAACTAACGGTGTGCTATCCGTTTCCGGGAAAGTGAGAAATATTGTCAACATGAAGCTGGCGCACCCATGGAAGCTGAAAGATATTTGTGACTGCCTGTACATCAGTGAAAGCCTGTTGAAGAAAAAACTAAAGCAAGAGCAAACGACATTCTCACAGATTCTATTAGATGCCAGAATGCAGCACGCAAAAAATTTGATACGCGTAGAAGGTTCAGTCAATAAAATTGCCGAACAATGTGGTTATGCCAGTACATCTTATTTTATTTATGCGTTCCGCAAACATTTCGGCAACAGTCCGAAGAGAGTTTCTAAGGAGTATCGTTGTCAAAGGCACACGGGTATGAACACGGGCAACACGATGAATGCTTTAGCTATTTGATTATTTGCTAACGAGTAGTCAACCACACACGCTACGTAAGAATTAAATGGGGCAGCCATTCCCTGCCCCGCGTTGTTTTTAGGCGATATATTTATTGAAATAAATAAGTGACATTCATCACATATTTATGCATTTGCATAACCTGTTGCATGATTATTTATGATCTCAATTCGGTATTTTGTCAGTAAAATACAATAATTTATTAAATATCAATATATTAGTTGTTTATCGGCGAGAAATTACTTAGTAGAACAGAAAGTAATGTCAACGCTTTATGGACTGTTATTTCCCTTTTTTTAGCTAAATCTGCTATCTCTTTATGTGACTAACTTCACTTACATCCACTTATTTCTCTTCGTAAAATTACTTTGGAATTAAGTACAATAAGAAGAGGAACATTTATGAAGTCTGCATTAAAGAAAAGTGTCGTAAGTACCTCGATATCTTTGATACTGGCATCTGGTATGGCTGCATTTGCTGCTCATGCGGCAGATGATGTAAAGCTGAAAGCAACCAAAACAAACGTTGCTTTCTCAGACTTTACGCCGACAGAATACAGTACCAAAGGAAAGCCAAATATTATCGTACTGACCATGGATGATCTTGGTTATGGACAACTTCCTTTTGATAAGGGATCTTTTGACCCAAAAACAATGGAAAATCGTGAAGTTGTCGATACCTACAAAATAGGGATAGATAAAGCCATTGAAGCTGCACAAAAATCAACGCCGACGCTCCTTTCATTAATGGATGAAGGCGTACGTTTTACTAACGGCTATGTGGCACACGGTGTTTCCGGCCCCTCCCGCGCCGCAATAATGACCGGTCGAGCTCCCGCCCGCTTTGGTGTCTATTCCAATACCGATGCTCAGGATGGTATTCCGCTAACAGAAACTTTCTTGCCTGAATTATTCCAGAATCATGGTTATTACACTGCAGCAGTAGGTAAATGGCACTTGTCAAAAATCAGTAATGTGCCGGTACCGGAAGATAAACAAACACGTGACTATCATGACAACTTCACCACATTTTCTGCGGAAGAATGGCAACCGCAAAACCGTGGCTTTGATTACTTTATGGGATTCCACGCTGCAGGAACGGCATATTACAACTCCCCTTCACTGTTCAAAAATCGTGAACGTGTCCCCGCAAAAGGTTATATCAGCGATCAGTTAACCGATGAGGCAATTGGCGTTGTTGATCGTGCCAAAACACTTGACCAGCCTTTTATGCTTTACCTGGCTTATAATGCTCCGCACCTGCCAAATGATAATCCTGCACCGGATCAATATCAGAAGCAATTTAATACCGGTAGTCAAACGGCAGATAACTACTACGCTTCCGTTTATTCTGTTGATCAGGGTGTAAAACGCATTCTCGAACAACTGAAGAAAAACGGACAGTATGACAATACAATTATTCTCTTTACCTCCGATAATGGTGCGGTTATCGATGGTCCTCTGCCGCTGAACGGGGCGCAAAAAGGCTATAAGAGTCAGACCTATCCTGGCGGTACTCACACCCCAATGTTTATGTGGTGGAAAGGAAAACTTCAACCCGGTAATTATGACAAGCTGATTTCCGCAATGGATTTCTACCCGACAGCTCTTGATGCAGCCGATATCAGCATTCCAAAAGACCTTAAGCTGGATGGCGTTTCCTTGCTGCCCTGGTTGCAAGATAAGAAACAAGGCGAGCCACATAAAAATCTGACCTGGATAACCTCTTATTCTCACTGGTTTGATGAGGAAAATATTCCATTCTGGGATAATTACCACAAATTTGTCCGTCATCAGTCAGACGATTACCCGCATAACCCCAACACTGAGGACTTAAGCCAATTCTCTTATACGGTGAGAAATAACGATTATTCGCTTGTCTATACAGTAGAAAACAATCAGTTAGGTCTATACAAACTGACGGATCTACAGCAAAAAGATAACCTTGCCGCCGCCAATCCACAGGTCGTTAAAGAGATGCAAGGCGTGGTAAGAGAGTTTATCGACAGCAGCCAGCCACCGCTTAGCGAGGTAAATCAGGAGAAGTTTAACAATATCAAGAAAGCACTAAGCGAAGCGAAATAACTAAACCTTCATGCGGCGGATTTTTCCGCCGCCTTATTGAGCGAGATAGCGATGCACGTTACAGCCAAGCCCTCCAGTTTTCAATGTAATCTCAAATGTGATTACTGTTTTTACCTTGAAAAAGAGTCGCAGTTTACTCATGAAAAATGGATGGATGACAGCACTCTGAAAGAGTTCATCAAACAATATATCGCAGCGTCTGGCAATCAGGTCTATTTTACCTGGCAAGGCGGTGAACCCACTCTGGCTGGCCTGGATTTTTTCCGTAAAGTTATTCACTATCAACAACGCTATGCAGGCCAAAAACGTATTTTTAATGCATTACAAACGAATGGCATTTTATTGAATAATGAATGGTGTGCCTTTCTCAAAGAACATGAATTTCTGGTTGGTATCTCGATCGATGGCCCCCAGGAGTTACATGACCGTTACAGACGCAGTAATTCAGGTAACGGTACTTTTGCAAAAGTGATAGCAGCCATCGAGCGTCTGAAATCATATCAAGTAGAGTTTAATACGTTAACCGTCATTAATAACGTTAATGTCCATTACCCTCTTGAGGTTTATCATTTTTTAAAATCTATCGGCAGTAAACATATGCAATTTATCGAATTGCTAGAAACCGGGACGCCGAATATTGATTTCAGTGGTCATAGTGAGAACACATTCCGTATCATTGATTTTTCTGTGCCTCCCACGGCTTATGGCAAGTTTATGTCAACCATTTTTATGCAATGGGTTAAAAACGATGTGGGTGAAATTTTCATCCGTCAGTTTGAAAGCTTTGTCAGCCGTTTTTTGGGGAATGGGCATACCAGTTGTATTTTCCAGGAGTCCTGCAAGGATAATCTGGTTGTTGAAAGTAATGGAGACATTTACGAATGCGACCATTTTGTCTATCCACAGTACAAAATTGGAAACATTAATAAATCTGAACTCAAAACGATGAACAGTGTACAACTGACAGCGCAAAAAAAACGGATTTCAGCGAAATGTCAGCAATGTGCATATAAACCTATCTGCAATGGCGGTTGTCCTAAGCATCGTATTACTAAAGTAAACAATGAGACTGTTTCTTATTTTTGCGAAGGTTATAAAATCCTTTTTTCAACCATGGTACCTTATATGAACGCCATGGTAGAGTTAGCTAAGAACAGAGTACCGCTTTACCACATTATGGATGTTGCAAAACAAATGGAGAATAATTAATAACGCTCTCTTTTAACTCCATTCTTAGCCTCCTTCTTATGACCTTAACAAGGCACCCGACATAAATTCCTGTCGGGTGTTTCGTCATCATCATCTTCCCTTGCGAAAATCCTGGCTTACGTGGTATGCATCAGGGCATTAGCAATATCCTTGATTATCAATAGCATAACCATAACCACTGAAAATGAAATATTCCTTTATATTTCATATTGTTAAATGATACTTAAATAAATTTCATCAGTAAATCATTGCCATAGATAATCATTGGATGGCACAATCAATTTTCGCTAATGATAACCATTCCCATTACGCTTCGTATGTTGATAGCAAAGTATCTCTGTCTGTTGAAGCCCTTTTGGCTGCGTAAGAATAATAAAACTTCAGTGTTGTTAATCATTATTATCCTCGCCATGATCCTTGGCGTGGTTAAAATTCAGGTCTGGTTAAACGACTGGAATAATGATTTTTTCAATGCGCTAAGCCAGAAAGAAACCGATAAGCTTTGGCAGCTTGTCCTTTGGTTCCCTGCCCTGCTGGGGATCTTTGTATTAATATCCGTAAACAAAACATGGTTAATTAAACTACTGACTATTCGCTGGCGCGAATGGTTAACAGATTACTACCTTAATCGGTGGTTTGCAGATAAAAACTACTACTTCACGCAGATCTACGGCGAGCATAAAAATACAGATAACCCTGACCAACGTATCGCTGAAGACATTCTCTTACTGATCAGCAAAACGCTCAGTCTTTCATTTGGCTTCATCCAGTCACTTAGCATGCTGATCACCTTTACCGTTATTCTTTGGGAAAGCGCGGGTACGCTCTCATTCACTGTTGGTGGAACAGAATGGAATATCCAGGGGTATATGGTCTATACCGTCGTGCTCATTGTGATCGGTGGAACTTTATTTACCCATAAGGTGGGTAAACGTATTCGTCCGCTTAATGTGGAAAAACAACGTAGCGAAGCGACATTTCGAACAAATCTTGTGCAGCATAATAAGCAGGCAGAACTGATTGCGCTAAGCAATGCTGAGTCTCTACAACGCCAGGAGTTGAGCGACAATTTTCATACCATTAAAGAGAACTGGCATCGTTTAATGAATCGTCAGCGGTGGCTTGATTACTGGCAGAATATTTATTCGCGCTCGCTTAGCGTTCTTCCCTACTTTCTGTTATTGCCGCAGTTTATTAGCGGGCAGATCAATCTGGGCGGACTGATGAAATCGCGCCAGGCATTTATGCTGGTATCGAACAATTTAAGCTGGTTTATTTATAAATATGATGAACTTGCTGAACTGGCTGCGGTTATCGATCGCTTGTATGAGTTCCATCAACTCACTGAACAGCGCCCTACGAATAAGCCTAAAAATTGCCAACATGCGGTACAAGTGGCTGATGCGAGTATTCGTACGCCTGATAATAAGATCATATTAGAGAACCTGAACTTTCATGTTTCGCCAGGCAAATGGCTATTACTGAAAGGCTACTCTGGTGCGGGAAAAACCACACTGCTTAAAACATTATCCCACTGCTGGCCGTGGTTTAAAGGTGATATTTCTTCTCCTGCTGACAGTTGGTATGTGTCACAAACACCGTTAATCAAAACCGGCTTACTGAAAGAGATTATTTGTAAAGCACTTCCCCTGCCCGTAGACGATAAATCGTTGAGCGAAGTACTGCATCAGGTTGGTCTTGGGAAATTGGCTGCGCGTATTCATGACCACGATCGCTGGGGAGATATTCTTTCCAGCGGCGAAAAACAACGTATCGCCCTGGCACGATTAATTTTACGACGTCCGAAATGGATATTTCTTGACGAAACTACCTCTCATCTTGAGGAACAAGAGGCTATCCGCTTACTGCGTTTAGTGCGTGAAAAACTACCCACAAGCGGCGTCATTATGGTTACACATCAACCCGGTGTCTGGAACCTGGCCGATGATATTTGTGACATTAGCGCGGTTTTATAAAAACAATAAAAGCCCTGCTGTACGGAGATATAAATAAATGAAGCGAGTTCTTATTCCTGGCGTCATTTTATGTGGCGCTGATGTGGCGCAGGCCGTCGATGACAAAAACATGTACATGCATGTTTTTGAAGAGATGACGGTCTATGCTCCTGTCCCTGTACCCGTAAACGGCAACACGCATTACACCAGTGAAAGCATCGAGCGTTTACCGACCGGGAATGGCAATATCAGCGATCTGCTGAGAACCAACCCTGCGGTACGCATGGATTCAACGCAAAGTACCTCGTTGAACCAGGGAGATATTCGCCCTGAGAAAATCTCTATTCACGGTGCGTCGCCCTACCAGAATGCCTATTTGATTGACGGTATTAGTGCAACTAATAACCTGAACCCAGCGAATGAGTCCGATGCCAGTAGTGCAACCAATATTAGCGGGATGTCACAGGGGTATTATCTTGATGTCAGCTTACTGGACAATGTGACGCTTTATGACAGTTTTGTGCCGGTTGAATTTGGTCGCTTCAATGGCGGGGTAATTGATGCAAAGATCAAACGCTTCAACGCTGATGATAGCAAGGTGAAATTGGGTTATCGCACTACGCGTTCGGACTGGTTAACATCGCATATCGATGAGAATAACAAGAGCGCATTTAATCAAGGCTCTTCAGGAAGTACTTATTACTCCCCAGATTTTAAAAAGAACTTTTATACCTTGTCGTTTAATCAGGAACTCGCTGATAACTTCGGCGTTACCGCCGGTTTATCGCGCCGCCAGTCTGATATCACCCGCGCGGATTATGTTTCGAATGACGGCATTGTCGCCGGTCGGGCACAGTATAAAAACGTTATCGATACTGCATTAAGCAAATTTACCTGGTTTGCCAGCGACCGCTTTACCCACGATTTAACCTTAAAATATACCGGCTCCAGCCGTGATTATAATACCAGCACCTTCCCGGAGTCTGATCGCGAAATGGGTAATAAATCCTATGGTCTGGCATGGGATATGGATACGCAGCTCGCATGGGCCAAACTGCGTACCACCGTTGGTTGGGATCATATTAGTGATTATACCCGTCACGATCATGACATCTGGTACACCGAACTTTCATGTACATATGGTGATATTACAGGGCGTTGCACCCGTGGCGGATTAGGACACATTTCCCAGGCTGTAGATAATTACACCTTCAAAACACGCCTGGACTGGCAAAAATTCGCCGTGGGTAATGTTTCGCATCAACCCTACTTCGGCGCGGAATACATCTATTCCGATGCGTGGACTGAACGCCATAACCAGTCTGAATCCTATGTGATTAATGCTGCCGGAAAGAAAACTAACCATACCATTTACCATAAAGGTAAAGGCCGCCTGGGAATTGACAACTACACGCTGTATATGGCGGATCGCATTAGCTGGCGTAATGTGTCATTAATGCCCGGCGTGCGGTATGACTATGACAACTATCTGTCAAACCACAATATCTCCCCGCGCTTTATGACGGAATGGGATATTTTTGCTAATCAAACCTCAATGATTACAGCAGGTTATAACCGTTACTATGGCGGGAATATTCTTGATATGGGATTACGTGATATCCGCAATAGCTGGACGGAATCGGTATCAGGTAATAAAACTCTGACGCGTTATCAGGATTTGAAAACGCCTTATAACGATGAACTGGCAATGGGATTGCAGCAGAAAATCGGTAAGAACGTTATTGCGCGTGCAAACTATGTTTACCGTGAAGCGCATGATCAAATCAGCAAAAGCAGTCGTACCGACAGCGCGACTAAAACCACCATTACTGAATATAACAACGATGGCAAAACCAAAACGCATTCGTTCAGCCTCAGTTTTGAACTGGCCGAACCCCTGCATATCCGCCAGGTAGATATTAACCCACAAATTGTCTTTAGCTATATCAAGAGCAAGGGCAACTTGTCGTTAAACAATGGTTATGAGGAGAGCAATACCGGTGATAACCAGGTGGTTTATAACGGTAATCTGGTCTCTTACGATAGCGTTCCAGTTGCAGATTTTAATAAGCCATTAAAGATCTCCTTAAACATGGATTTCACGCATCAACCGAGCGGGTTAGTGTGGGCGAATACGCTGGCCTGGCAAGAAGCGCGTAAAGCTCGCATTATCCTTGGTAAGACAAATGCGCAATACATCAGCGAATATTCAGATTACAAGCAGTATGTTGACGAAAAACTGGATAGCAGCCTGACCTGGGACACCCGCTTGTCCTGGACGCCACAATTTCTGAAACAACAAAACCTGACGATCAGTGCCGATATTCTCAATGTACTGGATAGCAAAACCGCTGTTGATACAACGAACACCGGTGTGGCGACCTACGCCAGTGGCCGTACTTTCTGGCTTGATGTCAGCATGAAATTTTAATAGTTCGGATTTTACTTAACCGGGTAAATTCGCCCGGTTTTCGCATGGAGATAATTATGAGAAACCTCTGTTTCTTACTGACGTTAGTGGCAACTCTGTTGCTCCCCGGGCGGCTGATTGCCGCCGCCTTACCGCAGGATGAAAAGTTAATTACCGGGCAACTGGACAATGGCTTGCGATATATGATTTATCCGCATGCTCATCCAAAGGATCAGGTAAATTTATGGCTGCAAATTCATACCGGTTCATTGCAGGAAGAAGACAATGAGCGCGGCGTGGCTCATTTTGTAGAACATATGATGTTTAACGGCACAAAAACATGGCCGGGTAATAAAGTCATCGAAACATTTGAGTCAATGGGCCTGCGTTTTGGTCGCGATGTTAATGCCTATACCAGCTATGACGAAACGGTGTATCAGGTGAGTTTGCCGACTACGCAGAAACAAAATCTGCAACAAGTGATGGCAATCTTCAGTGAATGGAGTAATGCCGCAACCTTTGAAAAACTCGAAGTAGACGCTGAACGTGGCGTAATTACTGAGGAATGGCGTGCCCATCAGGATGCGAAATGGCGCACCTCTCAGGCGCGCCGCCCTTTCCTGCTGGCAAATACCCGTAATTTAGACCGTGAACCTATCGGCCTGATGGATACTGTCGCCACGGTCACACCGGCACAATTGCGCCAATTTTATCAACGCTGGTATCAACCAAATAATATGACCTTTATCGTGGTCGGCGATATCGACAGTAAAGAAGCGCTGGCGCTGATAAAGGATAATTTAAGTAAGCTTCCGGCTAACAAAGCAGCTGAAAATCGCGTCTGGCCGACAAAAGCCGAAAACCACCTGCGCTTTAATATCATTAATGATAAAGAAAACCGGGTGAACGGCATCGCACTCTATTATCGCCTGCCAATGGTACAAGTGAACGATGAGCAAAGCTTTATCGAACAAGCTGAATGGAGCATGTTAGTTCAGCTGTTCAATCAACGTCTGCAGGAACGCATACAGTCGGGCGAGTTGAAGACTATTTCTGGCGGCACTGCGCGCAGCGTTAAAATTGCACCCGATTATCAGTCGCTGTTTTTCCGTGTAAATGCACGAGACGATAATATGCAGGATGCTGCGAATGCATTAATGGCAGAGTTGGCAACCATTGATCAGCATGGTTTTTCTGCTGAAGAACTCGATGATGTCAAATCTACCCGCCTCACCTGGCTGAAAAATGCGGTTGATCAGCAAGCTGAACGTGATTTACGTATGCTGACCAGTCGCCTGGCATCCAGCTCATTAAATAATACGCCGTTCTTGTCGCCGGAAGAGACATATCAACTTTCGAAACGTCTGTGGCAGCAAATTACCGTGCAAAGTCTGGCGGAAAAATGGCAGCAGTTAAGAAAGAACCAGGACGCATTTTGGGAGCAAATGGTAAACAATGAGGTTGCCGCCAAAAAAGCATTGTCTCCTGCGGCTATCCTGGCGCTGGAAAAGGAGTACGCCAACAAAAAGCTGGCGGCTTACGTCTTCCCAGGCAGAAATTTATCGTTAACAGTAGACGCAGACCCACAGGCGGAAATTAGCAGCAAAGAAACGCTGGCGGAGAATCTGACATCATTAACACTTTCCAATGGTGCCAGGGTTATTCTGGCAAAATCCGCGGGTGAAGAGCAAAAGCTACAAATTATTGCCGTATCGAATAAAGGCGATTTAAGTTTCCCTGCGCAGCAAAAATCACTTATCGCGCTGGCAAATAAAGCAGTTAGCGGAAGCGGCGTTGGCGAACTCTCCTCTTCCAGCCTGAAACGCTGGAGTGCGGAAAATTCGGTAACCATGAGCAGTAAAGTCAGTGGCATGAATACGTTGCTCTCCGTTAGCGCGCGGACTAATAACCCTGAACCTGGTTTTCAGTTGATTAACCAGCGAATCACCCACAGCACGATTAACGATAATATTTGGGCATCGCTACAAAATGCTCAAATTCAGGCGTTGAAAACGCTCGACCAGCGTCCAGCGGAGAAATTCGCCCAGCAGATGTATGAGACGCGCTATGCTGATGACCGCACGAAATTACTGCAAGAAAATCAGATTGCACAGTTTACTGCCGCAGATGCGCTGGCTGCCGATCGCCAATTGTTTTCATCTCCAGCGGATATCACGTTTGTCATTGTCGGTAATGTCGCAGAAGACAAACTCGTGGCGTTAATTACGCGTTACTTAGGATCAATCAAACACTCTGATTCGCCATTAGCCGCAGGTAAACCATTAACTCGCGCGACGGACAACGCATCGGTTACTGTAAAAGAACAAAATGAACCTGTGGCACAGGTTTCACAGTGGAAGCGTTATGATTCCCGGACACCTGTTAATCTGCCGACGCGTATGGCGCTCGATGCTTTTAACGTCGCACTGGCAAAAGATCTACGTGTTAATATTCGTGAACAGGCATCTGGAGCATACAGCGTTTCTTCTCGCCTCTCGGTTGATCCTCAGGCCAAAGATATCAGTCATTTGCTGGCTTTTACTTGTCAACCAGAACGACATGATGAACTGTTAACGTTAGCGAATGAAGTGATGGTTAAGCGTCTGGCTAAAGGGATCAGTGAGCAAGAACTGAATGAATACCAGCAAAACGTTCAGCGCAGCCTCGATATCCAACAGCGTAGCGTTCAACAATTAGCGAACACTATTGTAAATAGTCTTATTCAATATGACGATCCTGCAGCATGGACTGAGCAGGAGCAATTGTTGAAACAAATGACGGTAGAGAATGTTAACACTGCCGTTAAACAATATCTTTCTCATCCGGTAAATACTTATACCGGAGTATTATTGCCAAAATAATAACAGCCCCGTCAACACATCGTTGGCGGGGATTTTAGCAATATTCGCTATTTTTATGTAATAATTTTATAAATGCGTTCAAAATAATAATCAAGTACTAATAGTGATATTTTAAGGTCTGATTTTTACGTGATAATTCAGGAGACACAGAATGCGCATAAAAATAACAGCATAAAACACCTTACCACCACCCAAGAATTTCATATTGTATTGTTTTTCAATGAAAAAATATTATTCGCGTAATATCTCACGATAAATAACATTAGGATTTTGTTATTTAAACACGAGTCCTTTGCACTTGCTTACTTTATCGATAAATCCTACTTTTTTAATGCGATCCAATCATTTTAAGGAGTTTAAAATGGATAAGAAGCAAGTAACGGATTTAAGGTCGGAACTACTCGATTCACGTTTTGGTGCGAAGTCTATTTCCACTATCGCAGAATCAAAACGTTTTCCGCTGCACGAAATGCGCGACGATGTCGCATTCCAGATTATCAATGACGAATTATATCTTGATGGCAACGCTCGTCAGAACCTGGCCACTTTCTGCCAGACCT